>Ga0207718_100265_pt1 | contig 55316 bp, 60 predicted proteins | sample A23M2SouthBayCA_FD_187749 | JGI IMG/M metagenome (GOLD analysis project Ga0207718, IMG submission 187749) | Aerobic enrichment media microbial communities from Eden Landing Ponds, California, USA - A23 M2 (SPAdes) | ecosystem: Environmental > Aquatic > Marine > Unclassified | place: Emeryville...
CGCCAAGCCGGTTGACGAGGAAGTTAAGGAGCTGGTCTTCGTGGATTTCACTGTCTGCTTGCTGCTGTTGTTTGGACACATCTTCAGCAAGCAGACGTTCTCACTAACCGGCTTTGTGAGGTACTGAAACTGCGCGTATGTGACCACCCGCTCGTTACCGACTCGCGCTGTGTATGCAGCACTCTCACGAAGAGATCCATCAAAACTGGCAACTTGCCAAACTAATAATCGGTTCGCATTTCCAAGAATTGGATCTACCGTACCGTGCCAAACAGAACACCGCTGCGAGGTGTATCCGGCCTATTGTTTTCCCTAAGATGTCCACACGGGGTTTCATTAACGATGTAGGTCTTCCATGTTGTATGGTTCGAACGGTGGCTGATGTCCCGAACTACGAACTTGCCTCGGTAGATTCTCAGGACAACCTGATTTCTGCGATTGAGATAATGTTCGAGAACGACTACTCTCAATTGGGCGTCGAACGTGACGGAGAACTGATCGGGATGGTGTCTTATCGATCAATCTCACGGGTGCTATCGATACTACGCACGCTAGGTGCTGACAAGAACCTTCCAGGGCGAACGGTACAGATCGCTATCGAAGATGTCGAACCCGTGGTGGTGCCCTCGGCAGATCTCGGCCTTCTCTTTGATTTGTTGGCTGAGGATCCGTATGTGCTGGTTGATGATCCCGATCAAGAGTCGTTGCAGATTCTCACGAACTACGACCTGCTTCACTATCTTCGGGACTCGATTGAACCCTTTCTGATGATTGAGGACATCGAACTCGCAATTAGAGCGCTCCTCCAAGAGGCCTTCCCCGATGATCTCGATACTGAACTCCAAAACTTCTACCAGGATAAGGATATCCGGACGCCAGAGGGGCTGACGGACTGTAGTTTCGGCCATTATCCACAGTTTATGTGTCAGAATTGGCCCCGGTTTGAGTCGTATTTTGAAGAGAACGGTGACTTCGTTCGTCGACTAATCAATGAGGTCGGGGATATCCGGAATCAGATCTTCCATTTCCGAACCGAACGTCACAATCCGGATGTCGATGAGGCGCTCTTGGATTTTGCTCATAGCTATTTCGCAGACCGGATATCCAGGACCCCGTCGTTATAACCTCACTCTGCTGAGAATCAATGATCGGTCGCGAGCGACGCGGAGGGCGGCAGCGGCGAGCGGGGCGGGCCGTTGAGACTCACCCCTCTAGCCAGCTATGTCACTCGGAAATGCCGGTCAGATCAATATAGAAGTATGAACCATCAATACTCGATTGCGGCTTCCTCATCTGGTTCTACACCGTAACTGACCTGAAAGCACTTATGCAACAAACAATATGATTTTATCAGATGCAAACTCGACGAAGAGTACTTCTTGCAGGTATTTCTGGAATGGTAGCATTACTTAGCGGGTGTTCTGGGGACACAAATGGAACCGCGACAGAGGACGGATCGACCACAACATCAACTACCCAGACACCGACTTCGACGTCAGGATCGACACTTCCATACGAAAAGGAATGGGAGGACATTACAGTCGAAAAAGGGAGCGGCTGGATTCATGAGATACCTGCCTTCGAGGAGCAGGCTGAGCTCTCATATACAGTCACAAATACTGCCTCGGTCAACTTTGATGTTTACGTGTTCGAGAAGGGGTTCAACTCAGGACTTGACAAGTACAAGGAGTACATCAGCGGCGGTGATAATGCAGACGGAGCCACTGGAATAGATGGTGCCACTGACGAACACGCAGATGAACAAGCGGAGAGTTCCGGTGTTCCCCTCACTTCTGGAGAGTACGCGATCGTCGTTGATCACTCGAATTTCAAAGGCGGCCACAATAGAGCGCGCCCAGATGAAGAGAGTCCAGATACGCTTACAGTCGATATCTCATTAAAATTGAAATCTGTATTATCCCTATAGGTCATCCTATATTGTTGAGAAGTGTCTTCCAGTTTTGGTTTAATTCCAATCATTCCTGGCCAGAAATCGAAAGCACTAACCTTTCTTCATTAGGTAATCGGCACTCGGTAATCCAACCATCGCCTGGTGGCCTCAGAAAGGGCGAGGCCGGCTCGGTCGTCCCCCGACCCCGCAAGCACCGAGTGTAACGAGGCGCGCAGCGTGGTCTTCGTGAGCGCAGCGAACGAAGGCAGGGAAGTCGCAGCCCGCACAACGGAGTGAGCAGGACCGTCATCCCGTGGTCGCGGGATGCCGAGCGGCCGAGGGCTTTCGGTGGAGTTCGCTCCCTGTATTTATCAGGGCCGGTGGCACTATGTTGGATATGGGATTCGGACCGAGCATTTCGGCTCCGACCATAACGGGAACACAGGTCGTCTACCCAGCACGGCTCCTTGCAGCGTGGGCCATACTCACTATCGCCAGCCTTGTTCTCGAACGCGTCATCCACCGGTGCAAATACTGGACTGTCAAACTCACAGGCACGCATCCGTTCGGCTGGTTCGCGTTGCTCGACAGCGATCACCAAGGCGACTTGAGAGAGACAGAGACGTACACGGTTGCGGATCTCAAGGACGAACTCGACTGGGAACGCAAGTGGTGGCGTCGAACAGCACGACGGGGGATCCGGGCCGTCGTGATCGCGCCGGTGGTCGAGGAACTCACCTTTCGTGGCGGCCCATACCTGCTGGCGGTCACGCTAGGCGGCGCTCACCTCCCGCTGTTAGTCGCTGGGTCAGTTCTATGGGCGTTCCTCCATACCCGAAATCCACGTCCGTATCGTCGTGGAACGATCCCAGTGTTCGTCAGCGGATTGTTGAGCCTGTATCTGTGGCTGATAGGGCTCTGGTGGTTAGCGATCCTGGTACATGCAGGCAACAATCTGGTGGCGATAGCGCTGGGGGCCAGCGAGAAGTGGTGGCGGCGCTGGCAGCATTCGTTCTCACCAGGCGAAGAATACACCGTGACAGTCGACGACCGGAGCCCACAACCGGATCATCATGGCCTGTATCGGGCGTACACACCGGCCGACGAGACACTCCACGTCGCCGACGTTGAACCGGGGGAGACGACGCGGGTGCGAGTCGCAACGACGGTTGGACTCCACGGCTACGCGTACCCCGTCGCCAGATCGGAGCAAGATACTGATTGCGCTGACTCTTAACCAACAGTAGGGTGGAATGGCTCCAGTGTTGGTTAATAGAACGATGGTCTGGCGATAGCATCAACCACTCCACCGGTTCCTGAGCTTCGTCAGATACCGCAGGGCATACCTAGAAGGATCACCGATCGCCGCGGGACAAGTCCGTTACGCGGGGACCAGTTGCTCGGACAGCGCCTTGATGTGGCGCCCAATGGTGTCCGCACTGGCGTTGACATCGATGTAGACGTCTTCGGCGACCTCCTCCTCCCGGGTCATCTCCGAGCCGTCCTGATGGTAGGGAGCATTGTTGACGATATACCGGTTGGTCGCAGACGGGAGTGCAATAGGCAGATCCTCGGTGGTGAGGTAGTCACGCTCGGCGAGGAAACGGACAAAGTCGCGGTAGTTCTGTGCGGCACTCTTCTCATCGTTCAAGCGGACGTTGCCATGTCGGTACTCAATGCCGAGGGTGGCGGCGACCTCATCCCAGAAGTCCGCGCGTGGGCTGGCGAGGTCGGTGATCGCGTCGGCCTCCAGCTCCAGGTGGATCTTACCGTCCTCGGACTCTGAGATAGAGCGCGTCACGAAATCAGTCTCAAGGGGGCTGCCGTTCAGCTGGTAGGTGTTGATCGTCACCTCGCGCTCCTCCCCGGTGATGGGGTCGGGGCGGCGTTCGGTGAGGGTCAATGTGCGGGCGTCAGGGTCGATGGTTGCGTGGTACATCTTGAGTCTCCTCAGACACGAGTTTTGTGTGAATGGCGTGTCCATATGTGTACACACCATACACACATATAAATATGCTGATTGTCGTGGGGTCGCGGCGATCGTGAGCGTGGCACAGCTGGCCGAAGTCCGGGGCGGAGTATCGTGGCGACTCAGCTCAAGAGGTAGAATGTGCCAACGCGTCTCGAAACCCCCGGAGAGCAATGATCCGGCCATTTCTCCGTGGCACGAATTGCAACGGGTGACTGTTCGAGATAGTCTATATGAATCACTATAGGAATTTCTAAACCAAACGACTTCGAGTCGACAGAGCCCCAGCAGCACCATCCACAGTTGCCGGAGCGTTGGCTGTATGCGGCTTGGCGACACAACGCTTTTCGATCCCCTCCGAAAGAAGAGAATATGCGCCGTCGTGCCCTCCTCGCGACCGCTGCCACGTCTCTCCCCGCAATCATCGCAGGCTGCACCAGCCCGGGTGGACTCGGTGGAAGCAATGCCGCCGCGGAAGCCCCCACAGCGCGGCTCGAACTGACGACGATCGCCGACGCGAACCTCCCGTCAAAGGTTCTCTATACAGTCCGCCCCGCTGAAGGCAACGACGCGACAGCCCAATTGCTTGATCGGATCATCGACGGCGGTGCGACAACGAAGGCGACACGGCCGCCATTCCCCGAACAGCAAGATATCGCCTATAAGGACAGTGTCTACGAACTGTCCTATGAAGTAATCGAGGAAACGCCGGCCACCAGGTACTCGGTGAAGGTGGATATCGTCACAGACTCAGTGATCGAGGCCGAAGCCATCCAGTTCGCTGATCTCCCTGAGGTCGACCAAGAAGAGTTTGCCTCCCACGGACTGGCCGATGGTGATCCGGTCGGGATCGGGACGACGTTCCTCTACACGGACGCCGAACGCGAGCAATCCGTCCTCGTCCCTGAGTCGGAGTACTCGTATATTACCTGGGACGACGGGACCGAAGCCGAATGGGTCGTCGACGACGCCTACAACACGACGTTGAACTCCTATCACTATTCGGCCGACCAAGTGGCGACCGCTGCCGACTACGGCCACCAGATGCGCGAGCGATTTTCGTTCGAACTTGTGGGACTGCCAGAGGCCCAGCAAGATATCGTCGAGACGGCGATCACAGACGGCCCGTACGTCGTCGGCCCCGACGACACGCCGTCTGATGCGCTTGTGACGCTCGCCAATCGATTTCGCGGACACGAACAGGCCCACGGACTCGACGAAGACGGCGAAGGCGATCTGAGCGGCACGTATCTGGTTCGGTACCAGGGCGACGTGTACTGGACGACGCTCGTCGTCCAAAGTGACGCCCTCACAACGACGGAGGGGTGAACGAGAGGCGTTATTCCAGGGCAGAAGCCATTAACGACTCTGATACCGGAGATTGACAGCGATGGCAACCCGCGACGCGGGTCGCTGCTCAGCAATGGCCAAAATCAGGGCGAATCACAACCAAGAAAACGATATGAGCTGAGTGAACCGATTATACGAGATGACCTATTACAAGTATTTGATATAACCCTTCGGAGTAGAGATGGCGATAATTCAGAAACCTCCGGGAAGGTGGCTTACTCGAACCTATTTGTGGGTTTCAAAATATACCTGCTGTGTATAAGACAATAGTAACTCGGAGAACAGAGTGGAAAACCATTAAGTTCAGACAGCGTCTCTGTTGGGGTAGCCGTTAGAAATGCGAAGCTGTCTGGTGACGCTCCGCTCACAGCGCCGTGGACGCCTACTTCTCGAACAGCGCCCGGTCTCACGCCGAGGAACTGCCACCCGTAGTGATCGAGAATCCACCACACTACACAATGAGTACCAACGATTCTGACGACTCTGACCGACTCGAACAGTATATCCGCAACGAGAAGGGCCACCTTCCCAGCAGCGAGAGCATAGTCGCACTCGCGAATTGGCTCTACGCGAACGAGTATTTCGAGACCAACGATCGCCTGATCCCCACGAGTGACCTCAAGGAGATCCTTGGTGATCGGCTCGAATACGGGGTTGATACGGCCCTCGACCATCTCGAAGAGATCAACGTCGTCACCGAGGTGTCGCGTGGTGGCGGACAGATGATTCTACACGAACGGAAAAATAAGGCCTTTTTCAACCCGAGCAACCGGGACATGATCCCATTCCTCGAAGAAGAGGTCTCACGATTCCTCGAGGACCTACACGAGCAGGAAAGGCGGAGACTGGAATCTGACGATACCAGTACCGACGAGGCCCCATCGGTCGCTGATGGCGGCGAACCCGAAACAAGCGCAGAAGACGCCGATTCGGAGACTAAGGGGGCTGGGGTCGACGATGAGGAGGACACCGACAACGTACCGACAACGCTTCGCGCAGTCGCCGCAGCTGTGCTGGACGTCGAGGTACCGGTTGAGGACGCGCTCACGAATCCCACGGATTACATCGAGCGGATAGAGCGGTTTGATGCCATAGTCTCGGCAATCATCGAGAACGACGAGGTGAGTCGAGAGCGTGAGTACGAACCGATGGGCTGGCGTAATACCGCCAACAAGTGGGTGCTGACGAAGACAGCGAAAGCACGAAAGGAGAACGAATCACTGGCGGGATAATCGGTGGGTCTGAAGTCGCAGATATCTATTGGACAACATTCGGAAGTCGACTAGAAGACCGCCCTGTGGGAAGGCCCTGAGTAAAATAACCGGCGTACGCGAGTCGCTACGACACATCGGGGGTTGCGAACGGGAGGACTGCCTCCCGAACGAACCGAGAGTATTCCTCGACATCCATCTCAGAGGGCTCGTAGATGGCGAGATACCCACTCTTAGTGATGAAACCCCGGAGCTCGCGTTGCTCCCACTCAAGATCTTCAAATCCTAAGAGTATGTTCGGATGGTCACGAACATCATCCGGAAGATCAGTTGCATGCTGAATATCCCCGACAGCGGTGATGTGATCAACATTCGATCCCTGGTCAGTGCCCGCCATATTCATCTCCGCAGAGGGATTCGCTTTGGCAAATTCGACGACGTCGATGAGAGCCTGTTGAACTGAACCATCCATCGCAAAACTCAGGAGTTCGCGAGCGGCATCGTCTCGGGTACTCTCAGTGATGACGAACTCGGTATTGACCTCAAAGAACTCGATGTCATCAACTTGCTTTTCTGTCACCTCACGATCGATCTCAAGTTCCCCATCAGCATTGATATGGCGGGTTTTGATCTCCGCCAGATCCTCTCTCATCGTGCGTCCCTGACGAATAGTCAGCCCGCTAAACGTCTCTTGACCACCACGCACGCGCAAAGCTGAGCGGAGCGTTTCACCCTTCTCCTGTCGCTCAAGCGGAAACGGTTCGGTGTCGATTTGACTCCCTTCAACTACCAAGTTGATGGCGCCTGATTTCATGCTATCACGCTACCTCTTTCTTAAGAAAGGGTGGATAATATAGGTTATTTTATTGTCAAGTAAGATTTGGATACGGTTGAGTGTAGGGTAGGACGTGGCAATTTACACACAAAGATAATATCCTACGGTTGAGTATAATCAGCAAAATGACCGGCAAACCGCCAGCTCAAGCGGTCTCCGACGATGAGCTCATAGAGGCGGTGAGGCAGGTCTGTGAGAAGCGGGGATTACCCGTTGCTCCAACCCGATTGATCGAGGAGGTGGACGGAATCGATATCCAGCAGCAGACGATCAAGCGACGTCTGGACAAGATTAGTCACCGTGTGAATTCACTCAAGGTTGGTCGGGGGAAGGTATGGTGGGTTCCAGATGGTGAGGAAGTGGAAGGCGAAGTTGACGTCTCTGCTATCAATTGGGCGCAAATAGAGCCTGAAGAAATACCACCGCAGAAGATCGAAGACCACCCAGAATTCAATATTCCAGATTACTGGGAGTCGTGGACGGAGCGAGCTAATACGGTGGTGACGATTGCCTTCCCGCCAACCTTTGTCGGTTTCATCGTGTTCGCTCTCCAAGACGCAAATATACCCGTCGTCGGGGGTATTGGCAGAGATGCTGCCACACTTGGGGCGCTCGTAACTCTGGCAGGACTGTTCTTCATCGTGATCGGCATCTTGATCGGCATTGCTGCAAAGGCCGGAGCGTTCTTAGCCGCCCATGGTGTTGACGAACAGGTCCAAACTGCGAGATCTAAGATTGTGGGTACAATCAAAGACCGAATCCCTCTGTCCGTTTCTTGGAAAAGCTAGCGTCTTCGCCGGATATGAATACTACTCAGTTTATCTTACCAAACACTTGCCCAGACCTGAGAGCCCATATTTGGTAAGACTCTACGCGACATCCAGCTGTTCAAAATAGGACAGATATTGACTTTCCGACTTTGTTAATGGAGTCGGAAACTCAAAGTGGTTGGCGCCGGTTCCTACGGGTAACTGTATATAAACCGATGTCCACCGATACGAATTCGGAAACTCAGCCGAACGATCAGGCCGATGTCTGGCTCACGCCCAACCAGGTCGACGCGATGCGTGATGTAGCGATCGATACCGGGGCCAAGTACCTCCGGCAGCGCAACGAGGCTATCATTACACTGCTCGCAGATACCGGGCTCCGAAACGAGGAACTCACCCAGCTGACGGTCGAGATGTACCTGCGTGACCAGGGAGAACTCTATCTCCCGAAAGAGATCCAGAAATCGAGTCACAACGGGCGCTCGGATTGGCCACGATCTCACCATCTCGAGCTCGACATCGACGGAACACTGGGTACGCAGCGCTCCCTGAACAGTTACCTCGATAACCGATGGAAAGAGAGTCCCTATCTGTTCCCGAGCCGCCAGAAAGAGCAGATCACGACGCGATCAGTCCGGAATCTCGTCAAACGCGCTGCGGTCGAAGCTGACGTTCGTCCCTACAAATACGAGAATGGGGATTTCGGTCGTGGGGATCCTGAGGACGTCCATCCACACGTCCTGCGTCATAGTCTCGCCTATCGACTCCTCCACGAGCGCGATAACGACCGGTTCGATATCTACTTTGTCCGAAATCGGTTGCGGCACGCCTCCCTCCAGACGACACTCCGGGAATACGACCACTTCCGCACGATTTAGGTGGAATATCCTCTGGGGGCAGTCGTACTATAGCCAGATTGTGAGTATAGGAACTACTATAGGAATTCTAATAGAGATACATATAGGAAAGAGTACCAGGGTTGTAGATTCTGTTCTCGATGCTTCAGCGATTTCCGCCGATCGCTACACGAATTGATATAGCGTATACCGATATATTGTTTGTTGGGGCGGGCGAAAGGGGATCAGTATAGTAGACGGATTCTTGCTGCGCATCAATCCCACAGACCAATAAGAATATTACCCGTGCCAAATTAGCTTCTAGTAACAGAAGCAGCGAGACCACACTATGTCCCCTACGATCACATTTGGCCAAAGTGCGGCTGAAACAGTGGCCAGTGAATTCGGACTTGAAGTCGCCGAAGATGGCTATCTCGTCGACGAAGAAGGCGACCCTGTCATCCCTAGTGGGAGCGATGAGCCGATGACCCTCGAGGAGTTTGCTGGAACAGGTGTTGGTTCTCGGGTTTTCATAAAGGACGATTTCAACTCCGTCTCAGAATACGTCGAAGAACACCGTTCCGACATCTGAGATGGCGGATAGCGGAGAAGAAGAAAACGCGAACCTAGTTGAGACAGCCATTCGGCTGGTCCGATCTGAACAGGTTATCGCAGTCAAGGACCGGGTCTTCGAGGTTGCTACGAGAGGGTTCAGAGCAGTATTTTCCCACACAATCTCTGCTGACGAGGGTCCGAAGACGATCTACAATCAGGATATTCTAGAACATCCTGAACAAGAGATAAAGATCGTCGAGAAGGGTGAGGGCGTCGAACCTTTCCAAGAGATTGAGGTCGATGGGGAAACAGTCATTGAGCTCAACCTTGACGCCTTTAGTGAGGAAGGCAAGCGAGAAATTCTGGACGAGGTCCTGCCAACGGAGGCGGCCCAGGGGCGGTTTCTCAAACACGAACAAGAGCAAGAGTTCGAGGTCGCCGAACAGGCCCGAAAAGATGAGAAGACCAACGAGATTTTGGACTTCTTCTCATCGTATCTCTCTTCCCACCAGCTGAAACTGCTGCGTAGAAGCCAAAGTATCCGTATTGCCTGGGAAAGAGAAGATCGATATACTCCCCGTCGAACGATGCAAAAATGGAAGAACGATCTGAAGCAACAATTTGGCGACTCTGCTAATATTGTCTCAAACTTCTGTAGTTCTGGATACTACGACGAAAGAGGAATCCTTCGGCACATTATGGATGACCTCTCCGCTGAATACGAAGACCCTGAACAGATACAAGAGGAATACGAGGAGGTCGTACTAGAGCATCCCTTCGTTGTCTATGTTGGGAGATACGATACTCCAGAAAGGGTGAAAGAGCAAGCCCGAACACGCATTTCTGAGTACGATTCACACGTATACACAATCCCATACATCGATATACGCGCTCAAGGACGCGATAATAGACAGACTGCGGAGCAAGCGCTGGAACGACTTGAAGGGGAATTTGCGTCTCTTCCGGTCGAAACAATCGAAGACGATCGAGAGTTGGTATATCGTATCGATCCAGAAAGTGCGGAGCCTCTTTGAGATATGTCCGCAAGCGATCTCAACGACCTTCTCAACACACCCAAGCTGTTTCTTTTCCTGCCAGCAGTCAACCACACACTACTGGTAGCCACGACAACCCGGAGCTATGAATTTGTCCTCTGTCTGGTTGCCGTCGCTTCATCAGCTGTTGTTTATAATATACTGGATGGAATCCCCGTTGATCAGGCCGGCAAAGTCGGTCTCTCAACGACAGCGATGTTTGTATTGGGTGGCGTTGCCTGGGTCGCGACGTTAGGATATAGCCTTCTCAGGCTCAAAGACGCCTTTCCTCAGCAGTGGATACTCCACGAAGTTCTCTTCTTTGGGACGGTCGGGTTCGTTTTCGTCGTTCTAAGTCACCTCCTTTTGCTGACTGAGGACGAATATGAGAACGTCCTCTGATCTGGAACAAAGAAATCCACAAGAAAGCAGTTTAGTAAGATCGCCTTCAGCTGTGTAAACTAAAATCCAATATCTACTATAAGTGAACAAGTATATTGGTTACCAAATGCTCTCAAGGGGCGCTCTCACGCTTGTCGACGCACTCACCACTGGTCGTGAAGCGACTCCTGAAGAACTCACAACAGACACAGGATATACACGCAACCACATCTACCACCTCCTCGATGAGCTGATCGCCGCTGGGCTCCTCCGTGAAACGCGCCGACATCACAACCAGCGAGTGGTCCAGGTCACAGAACACCCCGTCATCGAGCAATATCGGGAGCTCACAGCGGAGTTCAGTCACGTCGACTGGCCGGAGCTACTCACTCCCGCGACGATGCGCGTCTGTTGGTATCTCGATGAACCGCGCCGTATCACATCGATTGCGGACCGGTTGGAGATTTCTCGCCAAAGCGTCCACAAAGCGTTATCGCCGCTGAAGAACCGAGCAATGTTGTCCCCAGCTGGTCCGGAGTACGCACTCAACGATAGCGTACAACCGCTATTGGAATTCATCCAGGCAGTCGTGGTTCACGATCACCAGAATCGCGCTCGAGACCTCGCTCCCAGCACCACAGTCGAATGGTGCGATCCTGACCGAGCACTCATTCGTGTCCAGGAACGGCACGATACAGAGTCTCTGTATGCGACCGAAGAGTGGGAAGTAACCGGACTGGCCCGGTTCGAGGAGTTAGGGTTACAGTTCTTCCTCGCCGGAGAGCCCACGTTCTGGTATGCCCCAGAAGAGACGCTGACGCCAGCCGAGATCGTCAGTCATACCCTTGTTCTCGACAGCGGATCGCGACGAGTGAGTTACTCGCTCCTACTGATTGAATCAGAAGCAATCGATCGACAGGAACTGACAGAAGTCGCAGCGTGGTACGGGTTAACGGAGACAATATCAGAGATGTATCGGTACTTGGATGAAGAGTACAAGTCACCATCGGAGGGCAAGGTACATCTGCCAAATCGAGCGGAGTACGCAGCGCTCAAAAACCAGTACGGAGTGGCCTAGAGGACTTTGGAACGGCGGTCGAAATTAATCGCAATCACTGCCAGTTGCACTCTCGGAGGTCATCTAGATTGTTGTCAATCCTGTCGTCCGGATTTGTTCGAATCGTTTCGTAGCCACAGCTACAGTCGTATTTTTCGACTTCAGCCGTTTTGCCGGTGGATTCACTCTTCGTATAGAACGTGGTTCCCCGGTCGATCTTCGCCCGCACCTCTTCAACTTCGAATCGCTTGTCCGCTCCGTTCGGATCGTCTCCTACGCCAACGGCGACGATGTGTGCGGCGTCATGTGAAGCGCCAGCAGGTTCCTGGTCCGTACAAACAATGCGGTATGATACCATAGTAGAGTGTTAGACGGATCACTCAAAAGGGTATGTAAACCGAAGTGAAACTGAAGCCTATTGGAATACCTATAGATGAAACTATAGGCCTCTACAGCCCTTTTGTCGCCTGTTTCCGGGCCGCTTCGCGAACCGCTTCGAATTCCTTGGGGGCAGCTTCCTGGAATCCAAGACGGAGGGCAAGGCGGAGGATTTCACTCCGGTCGACGTCTCCTTCCTCGAGATCTAGCTGTCGCTGAAGCGCGTGGCCGACTTCCTCCAAGCGGTCAGGATTCTCCTCCAACGCACGAATGTACGCCGCGAGATGTCCATCCCATACACTGATCGTTTTCTGTTTGTCGCCGGCGTCGATGGCCTCTAACTCATCGAGGATGTCCTCGACGAGATCACGCTTTGCGTCTTCGGCAGCTGCTTCCTCAAGCCGATCGCCATGGGACGTCTGTTCGCGCAGGGCTGCGAGATCATCGTCGTCCTCAGCCATGGTGCTCACCCCCGAGCCGCCCGACAAGCGTTTCAGCGGCGGCGAGATACGCCTCGCGGGCCCGGCGGGCCGTCGTCGAGGGCTCCTCAAGCGCAAACGCAGTCTGGCCGCGTTCCGCCGCGTTCCGAATATCCTGTGAGTACGGGACATAGTCGGGTGCGATGGCGTCCGGATACTCCGACTCGAACGCGTCCAAGTACTCCTCGGCAAGCTTCGTACGGGTATCGACCTTGTTCGGGAGCACGAGCGCGAGCTCGATGTCGACGGCGAAATTGTCGGCAATCTTCCCGAGGTCACGGCGTAGCGCATCAGCCTGCTCGGCCTCAAACGGCCCCATCTCGACGGGTGTGATGACGTGACGCGCCGCCCACAGTCCGTTGTAGGCCACGTTGTTGGTCATCCCCGGAAGGTCGACCAGGACGACGTCATAGCCGAGCGGGTCGACGTACTCGTCGAGGAACTGTTCGAGACGGCTGTAGCGCTCGCGGGCATCGTCGATGTTCCCGAGTTCGGCGTCAAGCGTATCGAGTCCAGGATGTGCCGGGATCAGATCCGGACCTTCGTCGGTGGGGACGACGAGATCAACCAGAGTATCGTCGCCGAGCTTCTCGGCGATCGTTCCCCAGGCATCATCGAAGACCGTGCTGATGTTCGGCCATGCCTCGTCGGCCTCAATCCGCGCCTGGTAATCGCCCCAGACGCCGAAATGCTTGGCGAGATCGCCCTGCTTCCCAGCGAGGTCAATAAGTAAGACCTCGTGACCTAGCTCCTCGAGGGCGACGCCGAGGTGGGCGACAGTCGTCGTCTTTCCGGTGCCGCCTTTGTCGAGGAACGCGGCGGCGCGTAATGTCTCACTCATTGTAGCACCTATAGTATCTCCTATAGCGAAAGCTGTAGGCTTAAAACTACGTCAGACACACACCATATATCGGCTATAGGGTAATCTATAGACCAATCAACCTCAATGAGAGACTAAGCCGGAAGTCTGTATCTTGATTTCGATCAAGAAGATGCCGCGTATCCAGCTCTTCCTCTCACTGCCATCTGTTCCTACAGCAACTGTGGAACTACTTGCTCCACCATATTAATAAGCCGGAGCGACCTAGACATAGGTGAGAATGGATTTCAAGGAGTTCAAGCGGGTCCTCGAAGAGCAAACAGGAGAGCGTTCCCAGCTCAGCAAGGATTCGTATGAAGTCGGCCGGAAGCTCGCCAACCTCCCCGACTAGTTACTCCCCTCCTCGCAGTCGATCCACGAACGTCTGCTTCCCATCGTCTCGTTTATTGAGTAAGTGAGTGGCGTCAGCCTCTGTCAGGACAGTCTCGACGAACCGTCGGGAACGGGAGCGATGTCGCTGCGCGTAATAGTTCCGGTAATCGTCGCGACCCACGTCGATCTCGGTGAGATCAATCCGAATCCCCTCCTTCCGTTCGGCGTGTTCGTATCCGTACTCTCGTGCCCATTTCAACAACGGAAGCTGATTTCGAAGGGTAAGGAGCCGTTTTGAATCATAGATGAACTCCCGCGCCCACTGATACCACCGGCCTTCTTCTCCGGTATCTGGCATCGTAAAATCCGCCTCGTACGAAGTGAGGTATCGGTCAAGAAGTCCAATCCCCGTTCGATGATTTGTGTTGGGCATCGGATGGGCGAGAATGAAGCCCGAAAGGAGCTCTGCACCGACATCAGGTACTAATTGTCGCCACTCGACGCGATTCAGTACCTCCGGGATCTTCTCCAAATCCATTTTCTTGTACGTGGCTAAACTCGCCCCCTGCTCTTCCTTCTCAGAGAGGATTCCATCGAAGATGTCGATAACCGCAAAGAGAATTTGCTTGTCACCCGCGGAAAACTCCGTGTCAAACCATTCGATAACCGCCTCTTCGGTCTCGAACTCCGGATACGCCGCATCGAACAATGTCCGTGTGTACAGGAGGTAGATAGTCTCGCCGCCGACCGCTTCATCGGCGGCCGCTATCTCGATATCGGACTTTTCGGCCAGCTGAGCCGCCTTCTCAGATCGGGCTTCCCTATCATCACTGATGAATCGGAGCGCAAACCGATTGTCGGTGGGATGATGTAATTGCAACACCGGCAGATCATCGGTCATTGTACGATTCTACGTAGGAATCTCGTATCCATCCGCTTGAGTTCCCGGGTTTGACGACCGTAGCTTACCCACTCGTAATCCGATGCCGGTCATAACAGTCAGTTCAATCGTGAACGGAGTTATACAATCGTGTAGAGTAGGTAGCGACGTGAGCAAAGACCGACAGTCTATTCCAGTCTCTCCCGCAGGAACTCGCTTCGCGTCTCGACAGATTCGTTGAGGACGGTGTGTTCGGATCACGGTCGGAAGCGCTCCGTTACGGTGCCTGACTCGTCGTCCGTGAAGTAGACCTGCAACGTCCCCACGAACAAGCAGAGACTGAATCCCGGAAGGACATCGAGCACCGGCTGGACCGAAAGCGAGACTCGTGACCGGAAACCTGTCGTTGCAGGTCGGTCATTGACCGATGAGTAGTACGCAGGCGGCCGTAGATCACCCCGTTACAGACCGAGATTTCTTATGCTAATTCCGCGTTTGCTCAAATATGGACACCGGGGGCGCGGATCCCTTCGCAGAGCAACAGCGACTATTTGAACTTCTCTCGCAGGACACCCGGCAACTCATCGTCCAAGAACTCCTCGGCCACCCCGCCCACCTCATGTCTCTCGCGGAGCTCGAGTATATGACGGGGAAGAACCGTGCGACGATCAGGGACCACCTCGACACGTTACGCGAGGCGGATATCATTGCACAGTACACCTCGGAGTCGAACAAACAAAACCGGGGATTCCCAGCGCAGTTCTATGGGTTCACGGAGCGTGGTGTGGAGATCCTTCACAGCTACAAATACCTACGAGGAGTGCCTGTTGCTCGAGCCCTCTACGAGAACACCCAAAAAACAGAGAAGATCGAGCGCCACGAGGCGGCGCCACGTCCAGACCTGCCGACAGCTGTTGTGGGGGCACTCGAATTCGACGAACCAGACCTCGCCGGCGTCGACATCGGTACGAATCGATAGCCCGTCGACAATGTGGTGTGCTATTGAGGGATAGAACTCCTAAATAGTATCCTATAGATTGTGCTATAGGAATAACTATAGTGAATGCTATACAGGCAGGTCAACTGGAGAAAGCCGGCTCAAACAAGGTAGTACCGAGAGTAGACATTCCCAGATCGGTGTCGCAAGACGAAACGAAAAGGTAGGACACAGGAACCAAGCTCAGCGTCCGACTCGTTCACGGACTTACTCGGTTGCTTGCCCCGGACGTGGCGCTTGGGCGTACTTATCGAGCTCAGGCGTCGTGTCCAGCCGCGTATACATATCTTGCAACGTCGCTTCGGCTCGCAAGAGGCCCGCCTCCGACAGTAACGCTCGCCCCTCCTCGGTCAGCCCGTAGAAGCACCAGGGGAGATCGCGCTGTCGACGGTCGTCGGGAAGTACCCGCTCTTCGACGATACTGTCCTCGATCAAAACCTCGAGGTGTTCGCGGATCGTACTCAGGCTCTTACTAGGATTCACGTAGCTGAGTTCCTTGAACGAGGGCAGCTGCTTCGGATGAGATACAATATTCTGGATCAAGACGAATCGAGTCTCTTGGGTGACAGTGTTGAGACGCTGGCGCTGAGTTTCAACGGTCCTTTCTAGGTCCGAGATTGTCGGTGGCTGATTCGAGTTCGAGTGGTTCGATGGCATAGTAGGCGTTCGTGTTCAAAGCGTAGTCCGACCGGAAATTCAGCAGGAGCTATGGGTTCCTAGATATTAACCACATTGGCGAGAACCGAATTGGTGCAGACCAAGTCAAGATAGACCATCACTCCGTGATTGGTCCTTTGTAGTCCCAGTCGAGACTGCCTCCCTGTCGTCGAACAATATACTTGTAGGGGCCATGAAGTTCGCCGGACTGGCACTTGCAGTTGTCTTTGCCACAACTGACCTTCTTGATCACGACGGTCCCCCCGCTCGATTCCTCGACGGCTTCGATCGACTCACCCTTGCCAGCATCGATATCTTCGACCGCGACGTCCTGACGAAACTCGAGAAGGTCGTCGATCCAGTCCTGGAGGACACGTAAGTCCGCGTCGTCTTGCTTCGGGACGCCCTCGGCAAGATACTGCGGTAGCGAATCGGGAGCTTGTGGACGAGTTGGCATTGTCTTACCAAACAATACGAACTATAGAAGAATAAATGTTTGGTAAGATTCGAGGATGCCATCCGGCCTTTCCGAACCAATCGCCAACTAGAGTCGCTTAATCGGATGATTTTCGAGGTTTCAGTAACAGCGGAAAGCTCGGTATCCAACCCTCCACCGTTTCCCGATCTATTGGTGTGGATGTCGATACCCACCACCAGTTCCAGAACGTTACGCGAGTCAGACGGCTCGACGGGCGAGTATTATCAGACAGAATTTACGAAACGGTGGGGTGGCCCACAGAAGAGCAGGGGATTTCGTCAGGTCTGGACGAAATTGCTGAAACGGTGGGGGGTGTCGGGTAAACGAATAGAGAGTCGAAAATCGCCCAACAACAAGACTACGCATTCGGTCGATCAGCACTGATTCGCTCGAAATCGATATCGGCGAACCGAGCCGTATCCTTGAGGACCTCGACAGCGATCTCGGTATCGACCTGGAGCTGGTACTCCCACGCTGGACCACCGATCGACCCCGCAGTCACCTTTTGGCCATCGGCGATGCCCTGCATATCGAGTTCACGGAGATGGTCTTTGAAGCGTCGCTGGCCGAGTTTGTCGGCATCGATTCGTGAGGCGACGCTTTTGTACACGCCGTAGATCGGTTTGGCTCGGACGGGTGCATCCCCCGAGAGTTCTAGCGCAGTGAGCGCGGCAAGGGCGAGATGGGCTTGTGTCGTCATTTCTCGCATGGCCTCGACGACGGCTTCTCGCTCAACGAGTGCCTGGGCTTCCCGAGCGTGCTCCGCACCAACCTGGTCATCACCGTGTTTATCCGCAAGTTCGCCGGCCTTGCGGAGATATTTGATCGCCTGGCGAGCGTCTCCCGTATCCTGTGCTGAGAGCGCAGCGATGAGTGGAATCACGTCATCAGTCAGCACACCACTCCGGAACAGATACTCCTGCCCGGATTGGTCGATTTCGACGACAGTTCCTTTCGAATCTCCATCGGCGTCGACGTCTTCGATCTGAGTCAGTTCGGTATCACGAAACGCCTTCGCTGCGCGCCGGCGGAGAATCTGCTGGAGCTGTGTCGCATCATATGGTGAGAAGAGCACGGAATCGTCGTAGAGCGAACTCTTCACTTTCGGGCTGAGATTATCCCGCCACTGAAGATCGTTGCTGATGCCGATGATACTGGGAAAGACATGGTCCTCAACGTAGTCCTGGGCTCGAGCTCGTGGAAGACTATAGAGAATGCGGTCGTCGTCGCCAAGCGTATCGATTTCGTCGAGGACGATGATGATCGTGCCGCCGATCTCGTTCATCGCCTCGAACATCATGTCCATCACGACATCGGTAGCGTAACCAGTCGGACGGCTGTTACCGGTGAGCTCCTGGTAGATTCGAGAGGCGGCCTTATACGACGTAGAGAGATCGTGTGACTCGCAAGAGACATATGCCGTTGTGAGATTCAGATGATCAGATTCCTCCTCGGCATGGGCCTGCAGTTCAGAGAGCTTGGCTTTCGCAGCAGCAGTTTTCCCCTGCCCGGCCTTCCCGTGGAGAAACACGTTATTGGCTCCGACTCCCCGGGCGGCCGGAGCCAGCGACATATGAAGATCTTCCATCTCGTCGGTCCGTTCGGGAAGATCGTCGGGGCGATACTCTTCACGAAGAACTTCTTCGCGTTGGAAGATAGGCGAGGTGTTCGAGAACCGAGTCATATGCGGAACCCTCTGGACAAGACGTAATAAAACCCCCACTTCAGGAACGTCCTGAATGTCTTCAACAGACGGTTCCAGCAGAAATAGGTGTACCACACCCACACCACCGTTTCAGCAATTCTCGTGTGAAAGGGTGGGGACCGTCGGTTACGGCCCAAACACACGATATAGTACAAAAACACGCTGGTTAGCCGCTGAAACCTCTGTTTCAGCCAGAATGAGTTCATTGCACTTACCATTATATATTATAACGTTTTCGTCTAGTAGTAGTAAGTGTAGTAGTAGGAGAGTAATTAGACCGGTTTAGACGATAATAGACCCCATCTTTTGACGCGTTTATATACAATACGTCTTCTCCGAGATCTTCTTTGATACTTGCCTCGCCCTCTAACCTCTGTGAATTGCTGAAATGGTGGTGGGGGTCCCGTGATTATTCGTCACGAAGAGGCGCGAACTGACCGGTTATCAGGATCTCTGGACCAACCTCGAGGATATCGTGACTACCCTCCCGATACGAGTTCCTGGGAGACTTGTCGGTCTGGTCTTCCGTGATAGCTATCCCCTGCTCCCCAAATCGAGTGTTGATCGAGTTTCCCGTTTGAGTTACGCATTCACTCTAAGACTTGGGCGTGATGTTCCTCCGGCTGAATTAATTCCTGAAACAGTGGTGGGTGTCTCACGACATTGCCTAAATATCGCCTCTCGGCTCAGGCCAGAATTCGTGAACTGACGGTGTCCTTCCCTTGGTATAGATTTGCCACCTTGCCTTCCCCTAATCGAAATTCTCGTTAGATTGGTGAAACTGTGGTGGGTGTGTCTTCCCAGAACGAGCTTCGACATCCTCTACAGACTCCCGCGAGCTCGGTCGAACGGCTACGTCGACGACGTCCGGCCGGTAATCGTTGGCATCAGTAACGTCTTCCAGTTCCGGGACAATCTCTCGCCGAATTTCAAGAACATGCTTGCCGAAAAGGAGTTCCTCATCCTGCCATACGATGCGACTCAGCTACGCTCAATTCTCACCCCACACGTCGAGAAAGCGTTCCACGATGACGTCCTTGTCGAAGATGTCGTCCCGCTCTATGCGGCGTTTGCCGCCCAGGACACGGGATCGCCCCGACAGGCGATCCGACTCCTTCGTGAGGCTGGCGAACTCCCGCAAGTCGCCAATTTTGACACCGTGACCGAGGGACGTCCGGGACGCCCAAGACGAGCTCGAAAAGAACCAATTCTACGAGGGGATGCAGGAACTCACGACCCAGGGATATGTGACTACCACCTGATTGAAGGAGGTGGGTCGTATTCACTACCCTTTCACAGTGGACAGTTTTAAACACAGACAACGAACCAAATACACCTACAAATATGTCAAATTCGACTGACCCCGCTGACGTGGCTCGTGACCTTTCGACCGGGGATAAGGTATGCTTCCATTTTGACGGGAGCTTCAGCACTCATCAGTTTCAACCGAGTTCTCCATTTGAGACTGAAGTCACGCTATCGCTTCCCCTCCCCGATAGCGAAACAAAAAACTCGACGACTCGAATTGATGTTCAACCACCGGCTGGCGACCAGAAAGCTGATACCTACTTTTTTGAGCTAATCACACCCGCGATTGAGGACCCATTCGTTACTCCGCTCCGAGCCGAAAAGACGGAAGGCGGATACAAATCAGAGTGGGGAATAAACGGCATCGAACGTCTCGAAATCCTATCTCAGTCGTAGCACTATAGCTCATCCTTGAGCGGATCCAGATTTCACGACCAATCGGTCTTACCAAATTTAGAGGTCGAACCATTCACTTTGTTTGGTAAGAGTGCGAAGCGTTGGTTTATCCGCATACCGTCTCAATAATCATCTGATAATGAATATAAATGAGGGCCCACCCTTTGCGAACTCTCCTGCTCATCTGGATCCCTCTGAAGTGCACCGCCGAGATGAAAGACTCCAACGCGGCAATCATCCTCTTGCAAACGCTGACCGCGATGAGATTCTCTCTTCTCTCCTCCGGACCATCCGCACGAATGGGACACGTCGAACACTAACGCAGTTCTATGTCCACAATCTCCTTCGGATGAGTCTGTTGCGTCAAGCGGATCAAAGTCGCGCAATGTCGAACCCGACTGGTTTGGAAATTTCACCGGAGCAGGATCCCGGTCTCCCACCGCGACTCGTCCAGTTCGGCGTCGGTATTGCCCTCCGGACTGATACAGAAACGACAGACGCACAGTCGTTCGAGCAAATTGTGACGCACCTCCTCGAGATCAAGAACTGGTACGCTCGGCAGGGTGGTTCACTCCTCCCACTTGACTCACCGATGGCAGACCCGTACTTCGGGATGGTCTGGCGTGAACTCACGACGTTACGCCACGCAAGCGGCTTTCAGATGCTCGAAAAGGGGTACCGCGCATACAAACCGTGGGAGCAGGAGATGGAGGCGCTTCTCGGCTTTTCCATCGAGGATGCGGTGTACTATACACGTGAACTCACGGATTGGATTACACCGAGATTAGAGGGGCAGGATACGGAGGTTGCGAGGTGGTGCCCCTCACTTTTAGACTTCTCTCAGAAAGCAATCGATCTCACGGACGAGGCGGTGTGGGTATCCGAAGAAACTCTTGTGGACTGGTGCGACGACAGCCCACGTTTCCATAACTTCCTTGAACGACTGACTGTCGAACCGGGAACTGTCACCGGGTTTCGAACGCCGGTGGATGTGAACCCATTAGAGCGGGCTCCGTTCGTCCGAACTGGTGATGAGTATCTGCTTCCGCTCCCCCGTACTGTTCTGTATGCCCTCGCCAACACTTTCTACTACGATTTGATCGGTTCAGAGTCTCAAGGCGAATTTCAGCTCCGATTCGGTGATTGGCTCGAGGAGTGGGCTGTGGAGTGTCTCTCCAAGGTCTTCTCGGAAGACGATATCATCCGGAACTACACCTATGAGTTCGATGGAGAGGAAGTAGAGGGTGATATACTGATTCTCCACGACGACGAACCCGTTGTAATCGAATGCAAGGGGAAAAAGCTCCGCGCTGAGACTCGTAAGGGAAACTTCGGTGGCATCGACGCGATCAAAGAGGACATCAAACGGGGGATTGGGAACGCATACCACCAGGCTAACCGGCTGGCGACGGGCGTTCAATCTGGCCAGATCACTGAGATTGAAACATCGGATGGGACAACGGTCGGCCTGGAACCCTCATCTTTAGAGGATGCTCGTCGGTGGCTTGTTCTGGGGGAATCGTATGGGTCGATCGCGACTCGTGACTTCGCGAAGATACTGGATATGTCGCCTGTCCCGTACGTCTGTGATATCTACGATCTGCAAGTCCTCACAGAGGTCCTTGAGACTCAGGAGCGACTTCTCCATTACGTCCGGCAACGGACTCGCCAAACTACGGTCCAACTCCGACGTCCTGGTACTCAGTATGCAAACTCGAAAACGTTCAGTTCTGATGAGATTGACTACTTAGCCGTCTACAAGCGCAACGGCTGGGAGTTCCCACCGGGTGCGCAACGCATTACGGGGGCTGGAGACAACCTTCGCGAAGACGCCAACGATTCGATAATGGATCGCGGGGAATTTCGATTCACGTTTTAATTTCTCGTCCTCGACGGTACCGGTGTTGGTCGTGTCTTACCAAACTTATGTTCAGTATCTGCCGTCGATGTTTGGTAAGACTAGTCCTATCAGACGACGCGAATATATACATTCGGTTTGAGGGATCTGGTGAGCAGCAATGTCGATGGACCACCTCATGGACGACTTCTGGGAGAATATCCTGAAGGAGTACTATGAGATGGATAATTCGTCCTTTGACAAAGAAGAGGATTTCATCCAAGAGACAGTCAAACGGTTTCGCGGAAAGTCGACTCACTCCGCTGCAGGGTCTGTGACTACCACGGCTCGGTCAGTCCATCAATCACCCCGAGTGCGCTATGATTTGAACAACGGCAAAACCGTCACACGAGAGCTCGCAGACATCCTCTACATCGTCAATTCGAACTACCCATCTGGATCGCATGAAACGCGAGCGATGCTCTCGCAGGCGAAGTTCGCCAAATCACCACCGTCTTGGAATATCGACTTGTATCAGTACGACCTGATTCATCGGCTTCCGGAGTTCACTGTCGTCTCACCACGAACCTACGAGGACTTCAATGTGAGTGGCCTGAATCAAACGAGCTTCGCGAACTTCGTTATGGCGAGCCGATTCTCTGATCCGTTCTATCTCTCGTCCGACCGAATGGATGAGGCCCTCTCCAATTACAATCTCGCTACGGACAGCGCGACATTCAATCCCGACCGCTATCACTCGGACCCCAAACCAACGCCATATGAATACAGCAAATCGATTTTGAAGCGACTCGTCAGACGGACGTACGGACAACGGGTCAGGGCTGGAACAGAGGTTGACCGGCTGATCGACCATCTCTACGATATCGTCGACGGGAGTTATACGACGAAGTCGAGGCCTCGAACAGATGGCGGCTCAAACGAGGTCGATGACCCAGCGACATTTGCGATCATCGAGATCGATGTAGAGCTCGACCAGTATCTAGAGTAGCAATTAATTGACATCTCTTCCTGCTGGTTTTCATCGACTGGATTTCACCTGCGTTCTCGTCGATTGTGTAAACGCTTACCAGACAAATTCTCTCGATTGAGCGGGAGATATTAGAGAAGGTCACTTAGTGAGTAGGTTTTCGACTTGGTTCTGAAGGTGACTGAATGCCCCCTCAGCAGTCTCCACATCCGCTGCACCGGTGATGACGACGTTTCCGTTCGCGAAAACTAACAGCACGGCGGGGAAGTCCGGCGGCCGATAGATGAGGCCTGGGAACTGCTCGGGTTCGTACTCGACCGCTTCCAATCCCAGGCCGATCGATAACGCATTGAGATTCACTGATCGCTGCAACTCTCCTGTACAGACGACGTTCTGGACAGTGAATCCTGTATCGAGCGAGGGGTCGATAATATCCAATTCGGAAAGGGTCTGCAGGAACGCACGGTTCGTTTCGTGTAATTCCTCGAAGCTGGAACATCCGCTGATGATGTACTTCCCACTCCGGTAGAGGGTGATGAGTGGGCCGTCCTCGACGAGCCGTACGTAGAGGCCGTGGTAGTTCTCCGGATCGTATTCAGTGTACGGCACCGGGAGGTCAGCCTCAACTTCTGCAATGTCCAGTTCGACACCGACGTCCCCCGAGCCAACGGCGTTCGCGATCTCGACCATTCAGTGCCCTCCGGACGGCGGTGACACGACGAACGCTGCTGTCACGAGGTCCGGTTCCTGCGGCGTGACGTGTTTCTCTTCCTCAAGCCGGGACAGCTCCTCTTCACGCTCTCGTCGCAGACTTTCGAGTTTCTGCTTCGCGTTCCCAATCGGAGCAGACATATCTGCACCCTGTTCGGCCCGCCTCTCGTACGTCTCTAACCGTTCCTCCCATTCCCCGATCTGTTCTTCGAAATACCGCTCGGCGTGTTTGCGCTTGATCTCGATTTCCCGTTCGCGTTCGGTTCTGGCTTCCTCGGCGAACGACTCGACGTGCGTCCACGCCTCCATCTCTGCTGCCTCGTAGAGGTCTTCAGCACGGCTTGATAGCTGACCCACCTCGTGAGGCGACGAGAGGTCCTCCGGAGCCAGAGTGGTCGATAGGTTGGGCACGTCAGTCGTCACCGTTCCATCTGGGGTGACATAGAGGCGAACGAACTTCTCGGTTACCACGTCGCCGGCACCCGAGACGTAGCCGAGGCGGTAATTGAACAGGATTCCAGGGGTTCGAGACGCCGTTGCAGCGACCTTCGTGGCGATCTCCCCCTGGATTCGCTCCCCGTCCAAACAGAATTCGATGAGCGACTCGACGAGGGGGTGATCGAGCGAGATGAATTCGACATCACCCACCTCCATCGCGATCTCCTTGGTAAACGTCGCACGCGGATATTGGCTGGCGACCTGCGTCCCGCTCAGAACTTCCGGGACCTCTAGTTGGAACACGTCCCCTTCCATCCGCGCCGGTCCCGGTCGAACCCCTTTGATCGACCCCCCGAACTCGTCGAAGAACACCCGGACGAGTGTCTCGATATCGTCCTCGGATACCTCGCCGTGTTGGCTGCGTTCGATCACGTCGAGAATCTCGTCGTCCTCGCCGGAGAGGTCGAAGCGATCGCGAATCAGGAACTCGTTTTCGACAGTCTGGATCGCTTTGCGTTTCTCCTCGATGGTCGCCTCGATATCCGCGACGACACGTTCGGTCGGCTCCCCCTCAGCGATGGCCGCCATAATCGTCTCGTCGAGGTCGACGTCCTCGAGGACGCGACCGAGGACATCAGAGCGCATCCCGAGGTCCGACTCGATCTGGTTCGTCTTCTCGATGAGCAGGTTGAGGATTTCACTCTCGCGGGTATCGGCGAAGAAGAGGTTGCGAATCTCGACCGTGTGCTCCTGACCGTAACGATGGAGCCGTCCCATTCGCTGATCGATTCGGATGGGGTTCCACGGGAGGTCGTAGTTCACCATGATGTGGGCGAACTGGAGGTTGAGACCCTCCTGTGCCGCGTCGGTCGCGAGCATCAGGTTGGCTTCTTCCTCGAACTTCGCCATCTCCTCGCGTCGACGGGACTGCTCAAGGTCGCCATAGACCTGCGCGACGTCGTGGTCGGGGAACACCTCGTCGCGCAGATACTCCAGCGTGTCCGTGTATTCGGTGAAGATCAGGACCTTCTCATCTGGATCCTCCGAAAGGATACGGTCGACGAACTGCCGGAGCAATCTGGCCTTCGAGTCGGTCTCGATGTTCTTGGCCTGCTGCCAGAGCTGTTTCACGCGGTCAAGTTCCTGCTGGACCTGCGACTGGTTGAGCGTGATTGTGACCGTCTCCAGCGCCTCTTCGACGCGGGCCCGTTCGGCGTCGGTCAGCGTCTCGGGTTCCGTACTGTACCGTGGAATAAGGTCCTGGATGTCGTCAGGGAGGTCCTCGGCGACGGCGTCGTTCTGGATTGCCCGCATCCGGTTTTCCAGAGACTTTCGGATCGCGTAGATGCTCGACACCAGCCGCTTCTGGTAGATGACCATCGTGAACCCTGCGGCCTGATTCTCCTCCTGCTGGGCGAGATTGTAGTACTCGCGGATGTACTCGGTGACGTCGTCGTACAGCTTTCGCTCCTCGCGAGTCATCTCGACCGGGAGCGCCTCGATGTTCTTCTCGGGGAACATTCGCGTCCCGTCGGTCTCGTACATACCGTCCTTCAGCCGGCGAATCATCAGGTCCTCCAGCGCGTCGGGATTGATCTGTGACTCGTGGCTGAAGCGGTAGGGATCGAGCAGACTTACGAGGAAGTAGAACTGGTCTGACTTCCCCTTGTGCGGCGTTCCGGTGAGGAGGAGGAGCGCATCGGAGTTGTCGGCGACTGCCTCGCCGACCTGGTACCGCTGTGTTCGTTCCATGGAATCGTCGCTCGATCGGCGAGCAGTGAGGTGATGGGCCTCGTCGAAGACAGCGACGTCCCACTCGTCGTCGAGATTCCGAAGGGCATCGAGGACGGAGACGCGGTCGGATTCCGGGTCGTCCGTGGTCTGCTTCGCGAAGTCGATAGAGGTGATGATGAGGTCCTCCTGTTTCCAGACGTTCTGGTTGGGGTGGGACTTCCGGTGGGTACGGACGGTCTCCCGGTCGTAGATGACGAAGTTACGGTCGAACTTCTCGCGCATCTCCTCCTGCCACTGGACGGTCAGCGGTGCCGGCGCGACGATGAGCACCCGGTCAGCGCGGTCGCGAGCGATGAGCTCCTCGATGACGATGCCGGCTTCGATGGTCTTCCCGAGGCCGACCTCGTCGCCAATGAGGTAGCGGTGGTCGTAGGAGTTGAGGATCTCGTAGGCGGCCTGCACCTGGTACGGTTCGATCTCGATGCGATTACTGGTCAGGGAGAGAAAGCGGTCGTACTTGTAGGCGAGATCGAGTCGAATCGCACGCTCCCGAAGGTCGTAGTGAAGCGGTGCGTCGGACTGGCCCGCTACGAGCCGGTCGACGAGCGAATCGAGTTTCTCGATGTGGGGGAGACCGCTGGGGAGTTTGCGGAGCTGGCCCTCTGAGGTGTAGACGTGGAGAAGGTGGCCGCCGTTGGGCCGTTCCTCGATTTTCGTGATTTCTCCACGCCCGCCGGCGAACTTGACGTAGTCGCCAATCTCGAAGTTATTCATAGTAAACTACCGATTCGACGGTTCCCCCATCAGCCAAGCCGTAGAGTGTGTGCTGCTTAACCAGAAATTCATCGAGATAATCGAGGTACTCATTGATGGTACGGGTGAATATATTCTTGTGACGATTGTCGATAAACGGGGATACATTCTACAGTATGATGAAAGAAGAGTCATTTCACATTCCAACCCCCTTGAGCAGGGTTATCACCGACTCAATTGTGTCTGCTGCGAGTGATTCGTTTGTTACACCTGTTATGACCACTTTTCCAGTCGCAAAAACCAGGGCAACTGAATCAATGGATGGAGGACGAAAAATAAGACCAGGGAACTGCTCGGGCTCGTACTCAACATTTTCTAGTCCGGCGTGGATAGCTAATGCCGACAAATTAATACTGTTTTCAAGGTCGCATGTAAATACCATATTCTTGATGGAAAAATGTAGATCTTCTTGACTGCTTGTAACGCCCATCTCTTCAAGTAAATCAAGAACATTTGAGCGTGTGTTTTGTAGCCCATCTTTCGATGTTGCACCACTGATAATATACTTTCCAGTTCGTGCTACAACAACGGTTGGGCCTTCATCTTTAAACTTGAAATATAGTCCTGGGCCTTTGATATAGACAATTTCAAGCGGCAAATCATCAGCTAATCTACGGAGGTCTATTTCAACGTCAAGTCCCCCAGAACCTACTATATTAACAACTTCTAATTTATTATTCATATTAGACCAACTGTCTTGTCGGGGAAGGCCACGGGGGATTTGCGAAGCTGTCCCTCTGTAGTGGAGACATAAGGAGGTGACCGCCGTTCAGTTGTTCTTCGATCTTCGTGACTTCTCTATGTCTACCAGCGAATTTGACGCAATCATTGACAACGAAGTCAGTCATCCTTCTTCTGACTCAACGACTTCTATTTCCTCATCGGTCAACCCGTAGAGATCATAGACGATTTCGTCGATGAGTCGGTCAGTCTTTACGATCTTCTCGTCCAACTCTTCGGCACGCTCTTTTGTTTTAATATACCTCCGGAGATCGTCAACGACCTCGTCGGGGTCAGGGAGTGTGATGACCTTCAGCCGGTCAATTAGCGAGTTGGTCTTCGTGGCATTGTCTCGGAAGCCTGCAAAGCCGTCGGCCTCCTCAACTGCGACAGGGACGAACGCTCCAACCAGCGCGGCCTCCTCCTCGCTGAGGTCGGTTAGTGCGAACGCTTCTTTGTAGTCGGTTTCCGTGTATCCCCACTGATCTGTGTCGTGTTCATTCTCGTTCTCGGGCTTGTATCGGGCCGTTGCGTAGATGGTAACGCGGCGACCGTCACGTTCGGTTTTCACATCGCCGACACGAAGGTTCTCGTAGTCTTCGGTGGTGGCGTTAAGAATGCTGGAGTTAGTAGGCTGAAAGAGCCCGATATCGGGAAGAGTAGGGCCATCAGTGTAGTTGCCCAGATAGTCGAGGAGATCGAGGTTGAGATCTCGAAGTGAGTCATAATCTGATTCGATACTCTGTGCTAAGAAGGACAAAACATCGTGCTTAGTTCGGTCTGTTTGTTGGCGGAGGTGATCGACGAATTGTTTCAGTGAGGTATCCGAATTGATATACTCCATATACTCTGAGTTAATGTTGTAGTCATCAGACTCCGAAGAAGTCAAATCAAGATCTTTTATTGGGAGTTTTCGTAGATGAGACGGTTTGACTTCATATTCGTCAAATACCCAATTGAAGTACGAATCAAGCAACTCCGAGTTCAGGAGTGCTAAAATATAACCTAAGTCATAGTTCACTTCGTCATTCAATACAACGTTAGATACACGATTTAGGTTATAATACTGTTCGCGGTCAAGAGTTGCAACCAATTTCCGAGCAAGCCCCCGTCGGGTTCTCTGAAGTAGAATTTTGTCATCTATAAAAATATACTCAGGAGGAAGTGTACGGGCTTTATCCCCATACTCTTCAATTAACTCGGGATCATAACATATCCACTCGCCACTCCATTCTAGGTGATATCGATCAATATCCCTGCCCGAAACCATCCGGTGATACCGATCATCTTCTTTTTCGTCACTCACCATCACATCGCGTATATACCCCGTATTTATTCCTACAGTCACATATGCCAATTTTTCCAGCAGAATTTCGCTTTCCATTTTGTCGACAATATTTCGGCGTTCAGGCGAAATTGAAATATTGAAAATTTTATTTTCTGAGGACTCAAATTCGGATTGATGAATGTCGTATTCTTGGTTCGGAGATTGTAGGTCCTGTCCATCTTCGTTGAACCGAATCCGAGTATCCGTGGGTTCACCACCCACTTCTAGTGTCTGGATTACGCTTTCAAGAGTTACACCATCAAACACCCCCTGACCAAGATAGTATATTTCCTTTATTGATGAGCTGTTTAGAATATATTCGCGGAACCTCTCCATCTTATCGGCAGATAGATAGGTATTTGGAATTATATACGAGGTCCTTTTGCCATCTTTTGCCAACTTAATCGCCTTCTCAGTGAAATAGATGTAGTTCTCATAATTATACTGATGTGAATCATACACTGAAGAGAGGTAGTCTTTCTCAGCATCACTCGGAATCTCTCGGTATCCATATGGGGGATTACCAATAACGGCATCAAACCCTGCGTCAGCTGATCGTTCACCCGCTTCTCCATAGTAAGCGACCGGGAACTCAAGCTCCCAGTGGAAGAACTTCTCCTCTTCGGCTATCGCCTGAGCGCTCTCAAACCAGTCTTGCTTTTTGATTTCTTCCCACGTATCGTCCCGGAGTGCCTCGGCCATCCGTTTGTAGGCGTCCTCTGGGATATCCACCCCGAACGCTTCAGCAGTGTGGACATTCGCCATTGCCAACAGGCTCTGATATAACGGATCGTCCTTGACGTCCTCGAAGGCCGCCTCCATCTCCTTAACGTCCGCTAGGGATTCGTTGTCGATAGAGAGCAAGTCTTGAAAACGATCCATCACGTGCTCCAGAGCCTGCTGACGCGTGCGTGCGAACGACTCCTGGAGGGTAAGCTGTCCGTCCTCAGTCCCAGACTCGCCGTTGTCGAGCACATCCTCGATGTCGCTCCCGATGAGCGAGTTGCCCGTCTTCAGATGGTGGTCGAGGAATGCAAGTGGCTGTTCAGCGGCGAGGGTACGGAGCCACAGCGACACCTTTGCTAATTCCACCGCGAGCGGGTTTAGATCGACACCGTAGATACAACGCTGGGCGACCTGCCGGCGCGCCCAGTTGATGTCACGTGACTGGTCGATAGACTCAATTCCTTGCTGTTCAGCCTGTCGCTCTTGTGCGTTGATAATCTCACGGGCGAGGTAATCAATCGCGTTCGTCAGGAAATGTCCGCTCCCCATCGCTGGGTCAAGGATTTTCAACTCGAACACCCGTTCTGCGAAATCCTCGGCAAACTGGCCTCCACCCTCCTTCCCCCAAGGATCACTAGCTAACAGGTCCTGGTAGATATCGTCGACGAGTGGTCCAAGCGTCTCCTCGACGATGTACTCAACGACATACTCCGGCGTATAGTACGACCCCGTCGCTTTCCGTTCACCTGAGCCAGTCGAAAGATGGACTTCGCCCTCCTCAACGACCACAGTGTCGCCCTCGCCGGCAGGGACGTACTCACCATCTTCCAGTGCGAGCGGTTCGTCGGCGACATCGAGCTGATACTCGAGAAGACCTTCGTAGATGCTCCCGAGGTGGCGAACGTCCAGCGAGGAGTAGTCGACGAAGATCTTCCCGCCGCCGTTGCCGTTCTGACTCCGCGTGAGCAGTTCGATGACTTCCGCGAGATAGGCGTCACCGACCTGGTGGGTCGCGAGGAAACGAGCCTCGATGCTGTCGTCCTCGTCCGGATCAGTTCTGAACAGCCCGCCGTTGTACGCCGGGATGTAGAGGTCCTCCTCCGGGATACCGCGCGACTTGCTCCCCTGGTCGATGAGTTTGAACAGCTCGTCCAGCCGGTCCCAGAGATTGTCCTGCCAATCGCGGTACTTCGGATTCGCACTGTCGAGTTCTTCAGCGACGTCCTGTTTGAGCGTATTCAGACTGTAGGATTCCTCGTAGATCTCGTTGTTCGTGTCCAGCAGGTCACGGCCTTCACTCTCGGCGTACAGGACGAAGATGAGCCGGTAGAGGTAGATGAGCGAACTGTCGTGAATGAGGTTGAGATCGTCCTCAGAGAGGCCGTTGTCAGGGTACTGCATGAACCCCTCAGAGAGGATCTTGATCGCCTCGTAGATGTTGTCTTGGAGGTCCTCCCCCAACTCCTGGGCGAAGACGTTGGACTCGTCGTAGACCTCGTCGAGGAAGCACTCACCGCCGGAATCCTCGAGAAACGCGCCGTGGCGGAAGAAGAGGTAGAAGTACTTGAAGTCCTCAAGGTCGCCCTTTTCGAGGACGGTCGGCAAGTCGATCTCGTAGTAGGAGTCAAGACGGTGGCTCGTCGGCCCGTAGTAGAGCCGCCACTTCTTCCCGTCAGTGAGGACGGCCCACCGCGCCGGCGTCTCCTGCAGGTAGACGTGGATCTGGTAGCTCGGGTTCTCGAAGTCGCGCTCGTGTTCGCCACTCCCACGGGTGTCGAGCGGTCGACCCCAGCGCTTGGCGTCCGCGACGGCGACGGCGTCCTTGTAGAAGTCCCCGCCTTCTTCACGGCGCTCGAACGCACCACGGGCGGCATCCTCGGACTCGAAGAAGCCGTAGTCAGGGCGGCGCTGTGTCCGGCTGGTACTCTCCTCAACCTCGAACGGAATGCCCAGCTTCCGGAACATCGGCCGGATGAATTTCTCCTCGAGCTGGGACTCGTTGCGCTTGGGAGCGGTCCCTTGCTCGCGCTTCCACAGGTCCATGATGTCCGCTTTCGCCTCGCGGAGTTCGTCGTCGCTAAGCTCGTCCCATGCCTCGGTCTCGGGGAGGTGTTCGTCCAGGTAGTAGTTCGAGAACAGGTCGCGATTCGTCCGGTAGGTGAGTGCCGTTTGCATAAATTATCGTGGAGTGACGATTAGAAACCGATCCGCGTCCTTGCTGTCGATAAGTGCGTGAGCGACATCTTTCGTGTCGGCAACGTCGACGTCGACGTCGTCGCCGATCTCGGCTTCGAGCTCTTCGAGCTCGGAGCCGGAGATGTTGACTCGCCCGGAGTTGCCTGAGTTCCGGGCGATTGATTTACGAGTCATCTCGGATACTATGCCTGTTTCAGCCCCTCAATATAGTCTTTACTTAGACTATTCCGTTCGCTATTGCTGATCTCATGTGAAGTCTTGATGCTCCTCATGATTACCACCTTACGTCGGAGAAACACTACGGCCAGTTCTCGGTCAAGATTATGTGTGAGAATTATCCCGTCTCAGGCCATGAGACGCTAGTTTTAAAAATAATGGAATCATAGGGGATTATGGCTCCGAACTGGTGGCGAGTCTATTTACTCTCGTCACCTAATCAACTCCCGCGAGATTCTTCTCCAATTTCATATATGTTGCTCCAGCTCACTATCTTAGATATAAATACGGCATATCGGATTTCTCGACTCCATTTATATACTGCCGGCTGTTTTAAATAACACACCGAGAATGAGCCTCTATTGCTCGATACTTCGTGATAAGGCGAACCTAAACCGGCGAAATATTTATAAGTGGCAACCAGCAATACTTACCTGTCCGAGAAGACAGCCACCAGTTCGGAGCCACCGCCTGACACATTCGGGTTTCACCGGGTGTGGGCGGCAGAACAGGTGGGCTCAAAAACTACGTCCGCGGCTCGACGCGAGCCGTGGTTGTGAGCCACGCTGGAAACAGCACTACGCGGAGCGACGGCCCGGTTCAGCCGGTGACCTGAGCCTCGTAGAGCCACAGCTACGGATCCACCGCGAGACGCCCGCCGCTTGAGGGATATCAAGCACACAGAACAATGACGGATGAAACGACTTCCGCCGACGCAGACGGAGCATCGTCTAATAGCCAGAGTCCACCCTCGGACGACGTTGACGGGAAGTTTTACACCTTCTTCGTCGATGGCGACGAGTACCAAACGGACGAATCCTCGCTCACCGCCCGTGAGATTATGGAGCGAGCGGGCATCTCCATCGATGTCGGGTTAATCCTGATTCACGACGACGGTACCGAAGAGCAACTGGACCCCGGCGACGAGGTCGAGTTCGACGGTCCAGGACGGCGGCTCAAGCAGGCACCCCAGTTCAAGCGAGGATAAACTCCAATGCAAGACAGGCTCGAAGCTGAGATCGACCTGCTCCAGCAGCAGTACCCATCAATCGAGTACGGGGGTAACTTCGATTGGGTACTCGTGGAGGGTGTCGAACTCGACGAGGAGTGGAACCGCGAGACCATCGAGGTCTTACTCCAATTGCCATCGGGCTACCCAGAGACACCACCACGGAACTTCTGGGTCCCTGCTGGCCTCAAGTGCGATGGACAGCAGCCAGGGAGCTTTGCTACCAACCACAAGCGTCACGATGGGCGGGACTGGGACCGGTTCTCGTGGCGAGTGCAAAATAACTGGAACCCGACAGAGGACATCAAAGATGGATCAAACCTGGTGACGTTTATGAACTCCGTCGAAGCACGTCTTGAGGAGGGCGTCTGATGGCGGTTATTGCCACGCCAGAGTCTACTTGGACTGAAGCAGAAGACCACCTCTGGGCTATCGACGACGATCTGGAGAGCCCTACGGAAAAATTCGGGTTCTTCCTCGCCGGTGTGGCACAAACAACCGCCGGCCCTCGATTCACGGTTCAAGAGTTCATTCCAATCGCTGATGAAGATGTAGAATTCCACGGTCGCGGAGCCTATGAGATTGATCTCGACGCGATACTGAATGTGATCAACAAGGCAAAGCGACAGGATCTCGCAATCATCGAAGCCCACACACACCCGCTCACCAAGAAAAACGTCACATTCTCCACTTTCACGGATGAGCAGGAAATGCCAGACTTCGCAGCGTACGTGCTTGATTCGTTGGACGGCACGCCGTATGGAGCAATCGTTCTGGGGCGAGAGTCGATTGATGCGCGATACTGGAGTGAACCAGGAGATGGGACCGCTGTTGAGCGAGTAGTTGTCGCAGGTGAACATCTTGATGTCCAATTCCCAACCTCGGGGTCCCAGTCATCAAAAGCACCTGACGACCTGGATGATCGATATGATCGCCAGATTCGGGCGTTCTCCAAGGAGGGACAAGACCGGCTACAGACCCTTCGGGTGGGAATCGTCGGACTCGGTGGCCTCGGATCACACGTAGTGCAGCAGTTAGCCTACGCTGGTGTTCGAGACTTTGTTCTCGTGGACCCGGACGAGATTGAGGTATCCAATCTTAACCGGACGGTGACCGCTGCCCCTGGTGACGTCAACAAGTCAAAAGCCAGAGTAGCTGCGGACTCTATCGAGAAGATCACCAGCGATGACGTTAGCATGGCAGTGTTCGAGACCGACGTTCGAGACAAAGAAGCTCTTCAGACCCTCCTCACAACAGATCTCGTAGTCGGGTGTCTGGATAATGATGGGCCACGGCTTGTCCTCAACCGACTCGCACGTGCAGCCCACCTTCCTTATTTAGACCTGGCTACAGGAATCAATCCTCCAGACGGCCCAGTTGAGCAACTTGGTGGCCGTGTAGCGTTTATTCACCCGAATGGGCCTTGCCTTCACTGTGTGGACGAGATCGACCGAGAAGAGGCTCGGGACTTCCTTGCACCAGCTGAAGTCAGTGCTGAGGACCGTGATATCGGGTATATTGATGATGTGACCGATCCATCTGTCGTCTCGCTAAATGGCGAAGTTGCGTCAATGGGAATCAGTGAGATCCTGATCTACGCCACGCAGTTTGGTGCTGTATCACCCCTCCACTACCACTATCTTCGGGAGCCAGGACAGCAAACTCAACGGACTGCAAGTCGCCGTGTGGACGTTGATTCAGATTGCTTCACGTGTTCACGCGCTGGCGATGGAGATGCTGCAGAGATCACCAATTGGGAGATTTAGCACTCTTCTTCGGCTCGGACCGTCTCATACACGTCATAAATCGAAGATTGATACGTGACTCAAACATCCTGTCGACTTACCAAACACTTTCGGAATTTAACTGCAGTTTGTTTGGTAAGACCGAAGAGAAATTCATTACTTATGTTAAGGCAGTGAGGAAGCCTCTATGAGAACGAGGGCATGAGTGGCCAGAATCTGAAGGACTCCATCCGAGAGTGGTCCCAAAATCTAATTGTTCGATATACTGCCCTCACAGTGGCTACGGCTACGGTGGTCGCGACGCTGGCTGCTCTCCTCAACCCGGCTGTTGAGACTGAGAATATCAGGGCGCTACTGACGACCTTAGCGACGGCAGAAGCCTCCGTTCTTGCGATCGTGTTCTCCGTAACCGTCGTCGCCTTGCAACTCGTTGTGACGCGGTATTCAGCCCGCCTCACCTCACTCTTCGTCAAGGAGCCGTTGTTCCGCACCACGTTCGCGCTCTTCGTTGGCGCTATCGCGTTCAACCTCCTCGTCGTCTATCTGCTCCCGATACAGAACAGCCGTCTACTGAACGCAATCGTCGGGATCGCATTTGCGCTTGCTGCGGTCTCCACGTTTGCGCTCTACCAATTCATCCAGCTGATGATCCAGCGCAGTTCTCCCGACGAACTCATCTCGGTGTTAGTCGAACGGGAACTCGCACCTGATGAATACCTTCCGGCGACGGCTACTGCGTTCACCGAAATCGAGGTCCATCCGATTCGGCCACTGTACCGAACGATTGCTCGAGCCATCGAGCTGGGCGAATACCAAACTGCAGAACAGGGGATCAACGGACTTCGGACGGTTCTTACCCGGACGTTCGAGTACCTCGAGAGCGAGCACACCGAGGAGGACGCTGCCCAGTACGCATCGGCTGCTTCGACTGAGGTCCTCACGGAGTATGTCTCGCCGATCTTGGAGCAGGCATACACCCACGAGCAATACGATCTGGTTTCCGACGCAGTCGACGATGTCGAGGCGGTCGCTCTCGACGGGCTCGACCGCGACTTTACTGACGTCGCCGAGGACGCTGCTGAGGGACTTGGAGACGCGTTCGATGCCGCGCCCTTGACGTGGGAGGGGAATCGACTTCGGAGCCCGGTCAAAGAGTCGCTGATCGAACTAACGAAAGCCACAGCCAGCGATGCTGAGTATACGACGTTCATGGCGGTATCGCACCATCTGGACCATCAAATGGCTATTCTGCTCCGACGGCGACCGGACGCGAACGTCACGCACCGGCTCGTTGGAGACTACTACAGCCGAGAGGTGGCCGAAATATTCGAAGTCCTTGTTAATCGGTATGGCGACAACGTCCAAGGCCAAGATATCGATTGGATCTCCCCAACTGAGGGCCGAAAGTGGACGCTCCCTGATGAGGCGGAGCCACTGCGACACGTCTGGCGCGAATATGTCAGCTTCACGCAGTCCGTTCTCCGATATCGCGTCTCGGAGGAGGAGTACCCGTTTGTCGAAGGGTCAATCGACGATGGCTGGAAGCGAATCACCGAATCTGCTGCCGATGCTGGGATAGATGGCCTGGCAACGCTGTGCTGTATTACGACGATCCAGCTCGCCTATCGTGTTGATCAGCTCGAGAACGGCCGTCTCGGAATGTGGACGAACAACCTTGGGCTCCTAAGGCGGGATTACGATCCGACAATCGTTGACCGGGCATTTGCGCTCCTCAAAGCGGGTGAGCAGCCAGAGGGACGCAACATCTCCGTTCGAACTTTTGATCCAACCTCAGATGATACAGACGAAGGATTCATCGAACGGGTCTTCGGAACTGAAGAGGAAGACACACCATTCGAGGAGTGGCTCGTTGAGTTCGAGGGAGACGTCCACGAACGAACGGAGTACCTTCGGGAGCGAGAATGAGTGACCACCAGTTCGAAGAGGGTGACCGTGTGCGAATCGATATTCCTGATGAGACGGACCCGGACTACAACCGGCTCCACGGGCGACACGGCGAAATCATCGCTATCTTAGCGGACGACGCCGGCGCCGTCACGGGCGATGACCGCGACGCCGTGCTGTACCGTGTTCAGCTGGACGACGGGACAAAAACGGATGTTCGGTGGCGTGATCTTCGGCCACCCTGATATCTCGATTTCACGTTGCCGTCCAATCTGTGGTGCATATTTGGATCGTATACTCTTACCAAACTTCACATCCACAATGTGCCTCTTTTGTTTGGTAAGATATTGTCTTCGTTCCCAAGTGACCCGCTGTATCCACGACTCACACTCGAGAGCCGCAATCGAATTCTACATCGAGACGAAAGGCCTCGATGTCGAGACCAGACAGATGGGACACCGCGTAGAGTGTAACCTCTGTGGCGAGATGGTCGATCTCAAACGTGCGATTCCGACCGGCCAAGGAGAACCCTGCCACCGCCGATGCTGGGCTGAGGCCTATCGCGCACCAGAGTGGTTCACTGACCACGCGTAGCGTGAATCGGACGGAACGGGAGTATACAGCAGCGACGAACCCATTTCCGAGGGTGTGAGGGTAGGGTTCAGGTCGGGGAAATGGGTCTCCAGAACTCGCTGAAGCGCTTACGCTGGTTCGGTCCGGAACCGAGTGATCGGGACATCGGTGACGTCGTCGTAATCATCATCGGCACCGACCAGGAGCATCCCGTCGACGTGCGCTGCAGTCCCGAGCGCGAAGGCATCGCCAAGCGCCGGAGCGTAGCGGAATTTGAAGTCGGCTGCTGACGCCCAGGTCTGTTCGGTGTCGACGCGACGGATGCCGCTTTCCTCGAGGACATCGACGACAGCATCAGCGCGCTCCTCGCCGTCAATCGCACGGACGATATAGTGGACCTCGGCGAGGTTAATAGCCGAAATGTAGCCGTCTGCTGCGCCTTCAACGGCGTCGACGTACCTTTCGACGGTGTCGCTCCCCGGTTCGTTGCAGAAATAGGCGATGAGTGGTTCGGCGTCGAAGACGATCGTTTCGGGAATCTCAGCCCCGTCCGTCATGCGTCAGCCTCGTCGTCACCGGCGTAGCGCTGCCGCAACTCCTCGTCACTGGCTTTGTCTGCTGCGCGTTCCTCTCGGAGGCGCTCGGTTGCCGAGCGCCCCTGCTCGTCGGTTTTCCCTGCCAGAACCCCACGTAGGTCTGTAACCGAGTGGATGGGGCGAACAACGATGTCTCCCTCTTCGGTCCGAATGAACTTCACACGGCCGGGCGTGTCGATACCCAACTCCTCACGGAACTCCTTCGGGATGGTGGCTTGCCCGCGCGACGAGACGGACACCACCTTTTCAGACTCTGTCTTGCTCATACTATTCTCAATCATTACTTTGTTCTAGTCATACAAAAGCCTAGCGCTGAGTCGGGTGGGTAACGAATCAACTCAGTCATTGATTTCAACACCAGGTGGAGCACCGCCTTAACCAACACGTCCGATTATACCGGCCGTTTGTTGGTTAATAGAGTCACGCTCCGGTTGCATTCGAAGCACTCGATCTACAGTATCTATGTTCCTCGCAGCTCGACTGTGGGCGTAATAATTAAGGTGGACTCCAATGTGGGAGTAGACATATCCAATGTGGTCCCCACAAACTGCCGTCCAGCGATTTTTCACAGACCAATGTGCAGCTTTAGCTTGCCCTCTACCGCCCCACACCGGCCTTCCGCACCTACCGACTGCCGATATCCCCACCGAACGTCTCGCACCACCCACGACGAGTATCGCTCGGAGTATCTGAGATGGGTGGGCGCGACACGCAGATCACGGTGTACGTCACGGACGAACGCAAGGCCGAACTCAAACAGCGCGCCGATGAGGAAGACACCTCCATGTCTGGGATCATCAACGACATGATCGACCGCCAGCTCCAGCAGGACGCCCAAGACGCGATTGCCTCGGAAGCGCGCGCTGAAGAGCGGATTCAGGAACTCATCTCAGTCGGCACCGAGCAAATGGTCGAGACTGCCAAGGAGATTCGCGATATGAATGCGAAGTTCGGTGCCTACACTATCGCCAACTTTGAACTGATGAAACAGGATCGGTCAGCGCACGTCCGGAAGGATGCGCTCGATACGGGCGCTCGTCGGATCCGCCAAGATCTCGAGATGAGTATCCAGGAAGTGGGTGAGGACACGTCGGCCACGGAGGCGAGTGCTGAGACCACGACTGATTCGACCACGACGCAGCGTCCCACGTCCAACGGATCTCCCGACTCGCCTGACACGGCCACCGACGACACGCCAGACGACGCTGATGAGACGGCAGACGGCTCCGGCGATGCTGAAAGCGATGCGGACGATGGCAGCGACCTCTTCGCTAAACTTCGGAGTGATCGCGAATGAAGGTCTTCACGGACACCAACTATCGCGAGCACGGTGCGCGGAACCTCGTCGAGTATCTGGATAAGGAGAAGGGGCTTGAGAACCGCGCCGGCGAGGAGATGTCCGACGAGGAGATCGAGGCGTTCATCGAGAAGTCCGAAGAATACGAGTTCGAGCGGGAGGTCATCATCTCACCGCAGAACGGCACCGACCTCTCTGACGACCAATTCAGTCTGTACACTCGGCAGGTGATGAGCGAGTTTTGCAAGGACCGCAATACAGCGACGTACTGTTATGCAATCCATCGCGATACCGATCATCCACACGCCCAAGTTGCACTGACTGGCACGAAACGCGACCTCTGGATGGACAAAGAGGACTGCGAACAGCTCCGCGAGCGCGCCCAAGAGCAGTTCCACGACCAGCATCGTGAACTCACCAAGGAGCTCTCGCACCAGTTCGAACAGACGTTACAGCACGAGACCACACACGAATTGGAGACTGAATCCGATCGAGACCTGGACCACGAACAAGACTCCGGACCAGAGCCCGAGCAGGCACAAGCACAGGGGCCTGACTCGTGAGCGCCCGTACTGATTCCGAGTCGCAGAGCAAGGACTACCGGCAAGAAGATGAGGTCGAGATTTTCTTCCAAATCGCGGCAGCGATGGCGGCTGCGCTGCTATTGCCCTGGGTGTATGCCATCCTCGAGCGCGCGAATTTTCACGACTTCAAATTCGATGGGTTACATCGGAGTCGCGCGCTCTGGCTCGTCCCCCTGTTCTATCTGGTGGGCGCAGTCGGCACTGTCCTGCTGTTTCCAGCGCATCTCCAGTTGTTCTGGGCGTTCCACGTCCTGCTGCTCGCACAGATCGCCGAAGTCCTCCTGCATCAGGCCGGCTATCTGACCACCGTGTCGCTGCCGCTCAGCGAGCAGTTCACGCCGCTCCGTGCGGGTGGCTTCGTCGTCGTACTCGGGAGCGCAGTGTATGCAGCCCAGCGACTGCGGAGTTGGGATACGGAACGCGAACTCCGTCGAATCATCGACGACGGGAACTACGTTCTCCCGTTTCAGGGCCTCTCTGCAGCAAGTGATCGTATGAGTCTCTCGCGGTTTGTCCCGCTCCGCAAGGACCGGTCGATCCTCGTCCTCGGAGAGACGGGCGCCGGGAAGACCGAGACGATCAAGCTCTTCACCCACCAGATGCAGGCCGGAACTGACGATCCGTTCGTTGTTTTCGACTACAAAGGCGAATATCAGGAGAGCTTCGAGCACGAGAACCTGATCCATCTCTCGTCGACGGACGCAACCGAATACTGGAATCTCTTCGCCGAAATCGAACGCGAAGCCGATATCGACGAAATCGGCCGGGCACTGTTTCCCCACACAGATGGGTCAGAATTCTTCAGCCAAGCTGGCCGCCAGCTGTTCGTTGCCGTCGTGACGTACCTTCATCGGGAAGCCCAGGCAGCCGATACGACACCGACGAACGCCGATCTCGTCGCCTTCGTCCAGTCGACGGACAAGCAAGAGATGCACGAGCGGCTCACGGACCATTCGGATCTCACCGCCGCAGCGTCGGCAATCGATCCGGATTCGGAACGACAGGCGGCTGGCGTGTACGCGAACTTCCAGCAAGTCATCGCTGACCTCTTCCGCGGCGACTTCGCTGAGGCGGGCGAGTTCTCGATTCGCGAATATATGGACGATCCACAGGGACGGACGTTGCTGTTGGATTTCCCAATTACAGAGGGCGATGCGGTCCAACCCGCGTTTCGGTTCTTCATCGACTGGGCGGCACGGTTTGCACTCGCGAACGAGCAGGACACGTACTTTGTCCTCGACGAGTTTGCGCGGCTCCCTGGCCTCCGCAAGATGGGGGACCTGATCAACGCAGGCCGGGGGCGAAACACGCAACTCTTGCTCGGTGTGCAGTCGGTCGCACAACTCCACGACACCTACGGGAAAGACCGGGCGAACGCGCTGTTGAGTGGCCTCGTCCAATCAGTCATCATGCGTGTTGGCGATGCAGCGAGTGTTGAGTACACGCAATCACAGATCGGCCGTGAGAAACAGCGGCGTTCCGTCCCTGTCCACGACCGCAACGGCCGCTCGGTTGGCCGGCAGGAACTCCAAGATGAAACCCATCCGATCGTCGAAAGCGACCTCGAACGCCTCGACGACGGCGAGGCGGTCGTCGTCGTCCCCGATGGCTGGCTGCGCGGCCTGATTGCCCGCTTTGAGACCGTGCAAACCGAACTCGAGCGAGCACTGAAGCGTAGGACGGAGTAATCCGGAGCAGAGTGGTTCTGGAATTCCAATTACGCTGAAACCGACATCGAGAGCACCGCAAACCCTACACTCGTCGACGAATGTACTGGACTCAAAATCTCAATCTCCTGAACAGGGGATACGACAGTCATTCAGATACCGTCCCCCGAGGTTGTGGCTGCCGGCCGACCGGTGGGAGGCCGGGAGCGGAGGGTGGGGAGGTGGGGCGGTCTCGGGTAGCTTCGAAGAATGAGATCTAATCGACAGTCGGGGGCGCTCCACCCGTCTGGGTACCGATCACGTCGCACCAACGCGTCGACGTCTCTCCTGCTACTGTGTCAGCTGGTCGTATGCCCCTTCTCAGCACTCTTAACCAACAGTAGCGGGAGGTAATGGGGGAGTGTTGGTTAACGCTCTGGATCAGTGATCCGCAGCTTGCCATCGACCGCGTAGAGCCAGCCGGAGTCAAGCAACCGTTCGATAGCGTACTCCGCATCAGCCGGTTCATCCGGGAAGTCCTCAGCAGCGAGCAGGAGGTCCTTGGCCTGGTCGTACGAGAAGTTCGGCTGCTGATCCGGCGTCCCCGACACGAGGATCTGATAGGCATCCTCAATCCAGTCGGGCAGTGACCGGGGTTCATTTGACCACATCGTCGGCTCTCAGATAGCTAGTGCTTCGTGTCACAGCCAAATAAGAGCCGCCGTCTGGGAACTGTGTGGCTCTCACGCTCCGCTCCCTTGTCCTCGAGAACCGTCGAAGAGGTAGGACCTCAAAATCGATCGTAGCGCTGCAGTCGGAATTACGAAGAGTCGTGGACTGGCTCGGGAATGCCGACCGCGCTGAACCGGACGTCGACGGCGCCACAGCCAGCGCAGTCGTCGACGAATGCACAGACCTGCAGTGAGGTTTCCATTTCCTGAATGGCCCCACACACGCTGCATTCGTACGAGGTGACGAACTGGAACGCGGTGTACTCTTCGTCGATATCGGAGCGGTTGCGGCTCCGTGCAGCAGTCGAGGTCTGTTCGTTATCGGTCATCGACGTCGACGAATCCTCCGGACAAGTACTATTTTCTTCAGTCGGGGAGTGCCACGCATCGGTGGGGAGTGAATCATACACCCGGGACAGGTCTGCGTGACCGTCAGCAACCGAATCACGTTCAACCGGACTCGCAGCTGCGTCCGTGTCCTGGTCTGCGAGATCGTCGCTCTCACTCATCCCGCTCTGGTCATCGAGTGACGGAGACGCGTTCGTCGGGGAGAAATTCGTCGTCGACACGCCGATTTCGAGGTACTCGGACTGACCATGGAGCTGCCCGTCGATGCCAGCAGCCAGCTCTGCGAGCGATTCAGCAACGTCTGTTCCGGTTGTATCACGATGACTTGCATCGAGGAGCCAGTCGCGAAGGGCGGTTGCGGTGTCGAGTTCGAGTCTGAACGAGGGATCTGTTGCCATTGGCTACGCTTCCTCCACGCTACTGAGGGGAACAGAAACCTGCCAAGTCTGGGCCTCGGTTCGGTTGCCCCACCTGAAGCACGGCGTTCATTCTGGTGTTGTCAATGAGGTTGTGGCTGCCGGCTGACCGGAGGGAAGCCGGGAGCGGTGGGTGGGGAGGTGGGGCGTTACCGGGCGGTGGTCACAATAAAAAAGAGGGCTTTGAGAGCCCCTTACCGCAGTCGGATGCGGCCGCGTTCGAGGACTGCACTTGGATCGTCGCTTCCGTGCTTGTCCACGTAGGCGTCATGGAGCTCTTGAGAGTATCGGCTGACCCGACTTTTCGAGGTATCGACGATGGTGCTTGCCGCTTCAGCCACCTGCGCTTGGGTGACGATCTTGCCGTCAGTGAGTCGATCCGCCGCATAGACGGCCGCCGCCCCTATCGTCAGGCGCGACGTCCCCGGCCCGACCAGCACGTTATCAGCGATCTCCAAGAAGTGATCACTGAGTTCCCGCAACTCCAGACACGTCTGTACATCAAGGGCGTCGTCGAGCGCAATGAGCACATCGTCGATGACTCCCTCGCGCGCCGGGGAGACGTCCAGCCCGAGCTCGCACCGCAACTTCCGAGCTGCCGCGCTCACTCGCTCGTGCGAAGACTTCGTATACTGCACGACCTCGCCACAGGACCGCGGGAACCCCGCCTCGGTCGCTGCGAGGAGCACCGCCCCGCCGGCGAGTGCCTCCCACGACATCCGGCCACCTGGAAGCCGCGCGTCGGCCGCCTGCTTCAGGAACAGCCCGGCATCTTCGGCCACGAACCCGGGAAGAGCCAGATTCCCGGTGATCGACTCGATATCGCGATAGCCCTCGTTGAGCCGAATCGCGCGCTTGTCATCCATTTGGAAGCGCTTGTGCCGCTGCCGCAACCGCTCGAACTTATCCATCTGCTCGCTCGACAGCGAATTTCCGTATCCATCGCTGCCGAGGAAGAACGTCGTATGTAGGCCTTTGTCGACCCGGAGTGGGTTGATCGACTCACAACTCCACTCAGCAGGCCCGCTATCGTCCGAGGGGCCATGCACACGAAGCATCGGCTGGCGATCAACGTGCTCTGTCGTGACGACGAGTCCACAGTCCGTACAGAACGACTCGTTATCCTTGGTGACCACCTGTCCATCGCACTCCACGCACGTCGACGCCTGGGCTGGCTCGCGCTCGCCCGTGACCGCCTGGCTGCTCTCGTCTTGGTTAGCTTGCTCTGCGACCGAACTTTCATACCGGAAAAGGCTCTTACTCGACATTGGTGTCACAACACCTGAAGGCGCTCACGCGCCCGACACCGCGATGCTACAACATCGCGGATTTCTCGACGACAACCACCAACAGACTCGTCTGCGCGCTCTCGCTCGCGCCTTCGCGAGCGCCCTGTGGGCGCGAGCGAGAGCGCGCCCGAGGCGGCCGACCATCCAGCACCGCGCGCCGACCCGCCCGGAGCGAGCGGCCAGCGCATTCCCCGTTCGCCGCGACGCAACCACGTCCGTCGCGGGCGGCTTCGCCGAGGTCCGCAGGACCCGAACGGGTGAAGCGCTGGCGTCGAGGGCACATCCATTTTAGCCCGGAACGGGCGCGGGCGGTGCCGAGAGCGCCCGCACGCCCGGAATGGTCGGTCGCGAGCGACGCGGAGGGCGGCAGCGGCGAGCGGGGCGGGCCGTTCATACCACACCAGTCAACCGATGGAGATCGCTGACCCAGCGATAGACACCGGGCGGGACTGAAAGGGGCCGGACGCTCGGCGTGCCCCGACGATGCAAGCACCGTGGGGACGAGGCGCGCAGCGAGTCGCGGCCGGCGAGCGTCCGGGGGCTTTCGTAGTAGTCTCGATTGACGCACTCAGCTGTTTGTCCCTTCAGAAAACGTTTGACCCAGTGCTATCCACTAGGCATATGGCCCCGCTGACGCGTCGACAACTCCTCCAACAAACGGTAACTGGTGGCGGTGTCCTAGCACTCGCTGGCTGTCTGTCCGCCCCCCGCGGGTCCCGTAACACGACCGAAGGAGCGCCCGCTACGGACGACACGATTCCGGCAGGCACCTGGCCACAGATCGGCTACGATAGCCAGCACACGCGCCACATACCGGACGCCCGTGGTCCGCGAAACGACGCGACGATCGCGTGGCAGAGCCTCGGTGACCGGCCCGTCTATCCGCCCGTCGTCGACGACGCGCTCTACTGCACCGAGGGGTGGACAGACGGCACCGCGTTTGCACTCGCATCCGAGGACGGTACACAGCAGTGGTCCACCTCGGATCTGCCGCCGATGCGGTGGGCGCCAGCCCTCCACGACGACCGATTGCTCGTCATTACGCGTGCAGAAGGGAACGTCGTCCGTCTGCACGCGTTGGACACCGCCAGCGGCGACCAGGTGTGGGTACAGGAGGAAGGGATCACGGCCTCCAGCGGCGAGCATCCGCCGATCAGTCCGACTGTCCACGGTGACTCCGTCTATATTGGGTCAAATCGAGGGATTATCGTGTGCGATGTGACGACTGGAGACCTCAACTGGACGGCGACGCTCGGACCACACGTCGTCGAGACAGAGAATGGACCGACCTGGCGTACCGACTGGGCAAAGCCGGCGGTCACCGCCGATCGGGTGTTCACGTTCGATATGAACGACAGCTATCGGGCGACACGAAAAATGTATGCGGTGAACCGCCGGACCGGAGATCGGGACTGGACCGCCGAGTTGGACGTCGGCGACGGGTGGTATCTCAAGGCGCACGTCGTCGTTGGCGCCGACCGCGTCTTCGTCGCGGCGCTGAAGCCGCACGTGTCGGCAGTGATGGACGATTCACCGTGGTCGGGATCGGAGCGGCTGTTCGCCCTTGACGCCGCCTCGGGTGAGGTTGCGTGGGACTGGAAGCTCCCGAAGAAGTCGCTCAGTCCGCCGGCATACGCGGATGGGACGCTCTACGTCGGCGAGTGGTATCCGGATGCCGACACTGGCCGGTTGCACGCACTCGACGTGAGTGACGGAAGTCGCACCTGGACCTACGAGTCCGATGTCGGGGCTGTCTTGTCGCCGACTGTCGCGGGGGATACGGTGTATCTCAGCCAGGGAACGGAGCTTGCAGCCGTCGCACGGGCGGATGGAACACGCCGCTGGCAACTGGAACTCGGGGCCCGTATTGGCCCGCCGGTCGTTGTCGGGGAGACGGCGTACATCCAGACAAATCCCGGCCACAATGACGATAGCCAGCTACTGGCGGTTCATGAGCCGTAAGTCGACCGTTGGGTAGCATCACCGACACTGGTCGGTCCCGAGCGATGTGGCGGGCGGCAGCGGCGAGCGGGGCGGGCCGTCACGTAGCCATCAAAATATATTGCGTAGCAACGCGCCTTTCTTCTAGAAACCAGCTCTCGTCCTAAAGTATACAGATGCGAATATCCATGCTATACACGGCGCAGAATCTTGCAGCCTAGGGCCTATATTGTGGGTGGTGAATCGTTCAATTGAGACGGCCGATGCATGGGAGATCGGTGTAAAATTCCTGAATCCCGTCAGAATCTGCGTGACCGAGACAGAGGGTGAGTTCAGCACGAGGTGATGGTGTGTTTCTCGTTCAGGTTTCGCTATCTACGTGTGGCGAACCAACCGGAGGAACAATCAATATCATATCAATACAAATACGACTATGGAAAAGAGATACTCCACGCTCGATATTCTCCGGGGTGCGTCCGTTGTCGCGGTCGTCCTCCTTACGCTCATTCTTCTCGCAACACTCCCTGCCCCCGGCTATCGAACATCGCGGCTGGTGCTGTTCGCCATCGTCATCCTTGTTGGATGGGTGGGGGCGGCTGGGGCGGTGTTCAATCGGGTCAGACTGTTACTGATAGGTGCTGTCGGGCAGTTCCTGCTCGGGTTCTGGAACTTCACAATTGGGTTGTTCATGCTCCCGACTGGGGGCATCCTACTGGTCACCGCCTTGCTCCTCCGAGAGGAGGCTGGCAACTGATTCATCTCTTCACTGTATCAACCGGCCCAAACTCAGTACCTCACAAAGCATCGCCAGTTAGTCGGACCTGAGTCACCTGTTTTGTCGTGATGAGTCGTCGATAGCGGTTGGACAGCACTAATCGAAGGCGGAGCTGTCGCTGTCGGCGGCGCTTCGCCGCCGACGCGACAGCGTTGCCACTTGTGAAGATGCTTGCTCGGTCAGTGACTACCGGTGGAACCGGTCGTCGGGTGGGCGGTTCGCGGGGACGGCCCGACGCACCGCGAGGGCCGTCCACGCAGCACGTCGAACCATATTCACGAACTCCTTGTACGGCCACCACCAGAGGCGACGCCCGCCTTGGCGGGGCGTCGCCACGTATTCGTGATGGAGATACCGCCACGCGTTCTGCAACAGCAGACTCACCACGACGTACAGCAGTCTCACTGTCGCGTTTCGTGTCGTTGTCGTCGCTATCGCTTGCTCGGACAAGCGATAGCTCGACTCGATACCGAAGCGTTTGCTGTAATGGTATCGGGCATCGCGTGGCGTGTCGATGAACGGCGCGTCAGCGGCGTAGCCGTGACGCGCCACACCGTTCTCGTCGTACCGTCCATTCAGGTACGTACAGTCGATGTAGACGGGAAACTCGACGGTCCAGCTGTGACCGTCAAGTTTCCCTGTCAGGTCGTGTTCGATGACGCGACTCCACCCTTCCGAGAGTTCCTGCTGAATCGCCTTTCCCCACCGGATGATCGGCATCACGTAGGCGTAGTTGTGCGCCTGGAGCAGCGTGAGACACTTGCTGTCGTAGAAGCCGCGATCAAGGTAGACGGCCTTGACGCAGAGGTCAAGGCCGTCGAGAAGACCGAGGAACTCAGCAAGGACACTGCTGGCGGTGTCGCCGTCTTCGAGACGGCGCACCGCCAGCGTGTAGCGTTTGTTCTTCACACGCGCGTACAGTGTCGCGTAGGCATGGAACGCGGTGGTACCTCGTTTCGCCTCTGAGTGGTAGAGGTTGTCTGTGTCGTCTTCGTCTCCGTAGTAGGGCCGCAGGTGGAGGTCTGCGCAGACCTCCACCTGCTCGGGGAGCAGTTCGACGACATCCCGCCGGAGGAGCGTGTTAGCGACTCGTTCGAGCCGCTCCGGCTCGAACTTCGTCCGTAGGTGGTAGAGGATCGTGTTCTCAGATGGCGAGTCTTCGCTGGAGTTGCACAGCGTGGAGATCGAGGTCCCGTCGGCGGTTGCGCCGACGAGGACCTCGTAGATGTCCTCAGCATCGATTTCAGCATTGTTTGCGAGGTTCAGAGAAACTTCCTCGCCAAGCCGGTTGACGAGGAAGTTAAGGAGCTGGTCTTCGTGGATTTCACTGTCTGCTTGCTGCTGTTGTTTGGACACATCTTCAGCAAGCAGACGTTCTCACTAACCGGCTTTGTGAGGTACTGATCCTGTTTGAAATCATTCGCGCCGCCGGGGAGATCGACGCCGGGACCTTACACGCCCGGTACGAACGCCAGGTCACCAATCCGAAAACTAAGCGTACCCGGCGGTCATACCTTGCTGGCCTGGAAAATGAGGGACTGATTATTGCCGAGGGGTCGACGTCTGACCGTCGGTATCGGTACCCCCGGGCAGCGGTGTCGCCCGTTTCGCCGTGATGGAAAGAGACGCGTGGTAAGTGTACGCCATTATTCGAGACGCCTTTTCGAGCGGACCCAGCGATCCCCGGCGATACTCTCATAGATGGCGTCATGGTCACGAATGAGTTCGCCTACGGCGTCCTCGATCCGGTATTCACCCCATCCACGATTTTTCAACGTCTGTTCGACGAGGTCTTTCTGGGCGTGTGATGGGTCCTCGCCTATTTCGCCAATTAGCAGGAACAGTTCATGCGCGTCTTCGGATGCCAAGGTGGTATCGCCTCGCGTCGTGTTCTTCCCCTAAGAATTTAGATCTTAGTTTCTCTGAGTCAAGGATTTGTGACTTGACCATTTGGACGGCCACGATATCGTCGAGTGCAGTCCAACAGCGCTCATTCAGCTACAGAAGGATCTCTTGGACTATGAAGCCGGTCCGTGATTGGCCTCCCACCCGCCAGCCTGGTACGGGGCGCGTGCATACACTGCAGTTGCCCCACTACCGGACGAGGTGTTTTTCACACCTATGCGAGGTCATCGCCCTCTCACGGCTTTATCGGTGATTGACACTAGCTTCCCTACGGGAAAAAGTCTATTGTCCCCAACCACACTGATGCCTGCCCAAATGTGATTCGGGAAACTGTCGTGCCACATGCTACTGGTAGTACACGGCGGTGACTCACATCTATATAGACTACATTAATCTTCTTCGTCGGGGTCGGGCATTTCTCTCAGGTCAACATCCCCGGCAAGGTATCCTTCGCCAACATCGGACAACTCGTAGAATCCACGGCCGACACGTGCTGTGATTCCTGCATTTGTGAGCTTCACCAATCGCTTATTGATGTATTGTCGCACGAACAGCACCCGGTCGTCGTTGGCGATGATCGACGGCGAAGCACGTCCTTCCTGCCCTAAGTACTCCAATGTCCGCTCATCGGCCAAGGTGAACCACTTTGGGCTTAGACGGAGGTTCATATCTCAGGATCTGGCCCTTCAGACTTAACGGTCGCCGTCTTTTGCCACCAGTTCACCAACATCCAGATCGCCTGCCAGATAGGCATGGCCCGAGTCGGTGATCGAGTACACGCCATTGCCCAAATTGTTCACCAGACCGTAGTCTTCCAGAATCCGAAGTCGCTGTCCAAGGTAGTTCCGGTCGTAGGAGAAGTCCACGAAAACCTCGTCCATTCTGTACGCGATTTGGGCCGGCTGGTTGTTGCCAAACTCGTCGAGGCACTCCAACAGAAAATCATCGGCCTTTGTGAACCAACTCGACCGCTTTCTCATGGTTTGCTTTTACTCATCGGCGTCGAGTTCCCTGGCGTCCAGTTCGCCGTCGAGATAGGCGCGCCCATCATCGGAGATCGCATACACGCCCCTTCCGATGGCGTCCTTTTCTACCAGCCCATATTCTGCAAGTTTCAGAAGTCGGACGTTGACGTGTTTCTGTTTGAACTCGATTCGAGGATCATCCGAGATTCGCTTCGGAGAGTGAGGACCCTCCACCTCCAAATATTCCAATATACGGTCATCCGCTTTGACCATCCAATCAGCAGAGAGACGGAGAGGCATAGAACGATATCCGCCTCTTTTCGGTATATTTCCGAGGAAGGACTACTTGAAACCACTTATGGACACTCTAACCCCGGTGTTAAGCCTGTATTAATAGAACTAGAGTTAGAACTAAGTAACTATAGTTCTCTGGTGGTTACAGGAAGCTACTCGCGGACCTGTCGCTCCGGCGGGTCCATCCGCGATCAGAAGCGGACCCCGGTCTAGGCCACCGGGTCCGCGTGGGCTTCCGTCGAGAGAGGCGACGCAAGCCATGATCTACAACGACACGCCGGGTGAAAAACCCCACAGAGATCGTATCGCCCGCCGACAGCACCACAGCCCACCGACGGCCAGACTTCGGAAACTTCGGAACTGTTCGGAAACACTTCGGAAATCGGCTTTTACGCATTCTACGTCCGGGATTCGACGGGTAGAGCCAATTTCGGCCAAACTTCGGAAATCCTATTTGGTTCGTTATTACCCCTGTGACTCTTTAGTTGGATATGTCGACTGTTCGCCACCGAGACATCGACGTTCCCCGATCGATCGTCGACGGCCATCCCGGGCATCTGGACGTCAGTTTCGAACAGCATCCCAGTGGGGCACTCCGTGCGACGTTCCAGCACCACGGTCGCTGGGAGGTCGACGTCGCCGCCCAGGACTGGCCTGTGGTCGAGCGTGCCTACCGGGATGGCGATCTCGTCTTCGATCCGCCCGCGTACGTGCGGTCGCTCGTCAGACACGCCGTCCGGGAGCTGCGTGCGTGATGGTGCTTCGAGAAACAATCAGGGAGCGGTTCTGCCACGGGGGGCGCTCATGGTTAGGACTTTGTACTAACCAGGTCCAAACACGACAGAACCCGCTACTCCTCCTCGTCGCCCGCGTCGAGGTCGCCGGCGAGATAGGCTCGGCCCTTGTCGGTTATTTCGTAGTATCCGTTGCCCTCGTTAATTCGTCTGACAAACCCCTGGTCGACGAGCGCGTTCACCCGCCTACGCAGAGTAGACCGAGAGAAAGTGATATTCTTCTTTCGCTTCAGATTGAAAAACAACGGCCTAAGCGGAAACGCCACATCGGACTCATCAAGGAACGCGAGGATCACTCGTTCCCGCTCCGTTGTTGGCATTACGTCCTCAGTCATGCGCTACCTTCATATTCACAACGAATCTGTCTGAATGATTATATAACATCCCATATTGAATGTTACCCTTTCGTTTGGGAGGTTAACGTCCCAAACGTTAAGTCGTGTCGATACAATCAGCATGGCAGAGACTCACGTCGGGCAACACGTTCGGGTCAAAAGGATCCGGGCCCCGATGGAGCGGGACCCGGCGTTGGTCTCCCAACAACCATGCAAACGAACGCATCCCACAAAAACCCACGACAGGAATCGGTTCAACTCGTCGCGGACGGTGGCACTCGGTGGAAACAACTGAGCGCCAAGGAGCGCGATATATTGATTTCGGTCGGGATACTCGGCCGCCAAGACGGCCCGACACGCGGGGTAGACGTGTATCGCCACGTCAACAACGTTCCCGACGACGCGGCCCCGAGGCCCAACCCCCCGATCTATGACAAACTCAGGCGCCTTGTGTCGAGGGGGCTTATTTATTCACAGTCGGCGGATGGGGCGAAAGGGAAGGATTACTCGCTGACGGAGTCGGGTCAAACACTCCTCGACACGCGCCTGTGTGAACTTGCGGATGCTACGGGGGCAACGGTTGCGTTTCCCGAATCAGATAAGGATTCGACCACCGCCCTCCCCGACGGCGGCACGGCTATCTCCTGCCCCCACAAGACGGACGGTCCCGGCAACTACGCCGAGATCGAACTCGACGGCGCCGCAGACCTCGTCTCGGGGTACGTCTGCGATCGGTGTGCCAAACAAGTGATCAAGCTCCTCAGTGCTGAGGCACCAGCACAGATCGACATCGAAACAACCGCCGGAGACACGCCCGAGGTCGGCATCGACCTGGAGCGGGGCCCATGAGCGCCGACGAGACGCACGGCCTGTTGGAGGTGACTGCCGATGCGGCGTGAGACTACTCGGTACCCGAAGCGGCAGATCACCGAGGTCGAGGCGCTCGTCGAGGACGGCGAGTTTCCGAACAAGTCCGAAGTCTACCGACAGGCGCTACGGGAGTTCCTCCAGAGCCGGGGAGTTCGGACGTCGACGCCGGGCTATCTTGTCGCCGATGGGGGACACAACGATGGGAGATAATTCCAGTGTCGATGGTGGTCGTAACGACCGCCAGGTAGCACGAGGGACCGAGAGAGTTCCACCGCTGAATCTGACCAAAGAAGAAGCCGAGTACCTTTGGGAGATGATGAAGCGGGAAATCGTTAAAGAGTCGGTTCAGTACGGCGATGATCGAGGGATCGCCGAGTCACTTCACACGAAGGTTCACGACATGATGGGGGTCGACGATGAGCAATTCGACTGAGGCCAGCTCCGGGTTGCCCATCACGGCGTCGACGCAGGATTCGGACGATAACGAGTTCGCAACGCCGCCGGAGATCTGGCGGCCGCTCGCGCGTGCCGTCGACGGCTTTGACCTCGACCCTGCCAGCGGCGCCGAACCCGTTCCGATCGCCCCGAAGCGGTTCACGAAGGACGACGACGGCCTCTCGAAAGCGTGGCACGGTGCGGTGTTCCTGAACCCGCCGTGGTCGTCGACGGGAGACGGGAGCGCGAAAGATCGGTGGCTCAACAAGGCGCGGAACGAGGCGAACCGCGACGCCGTCGACGTGGTTGTCGTGCTTCTACCGGCGGATACGTCGGCCCACTGGTTCCATGACCACGTCGTCGACGCAGACGTGTGGGCGCTCGTTGGTCCCGGTCGCATCCCGTTCATCGGAGAGGACCGAAACCCGTCGTTCGCCATGACGATCGCGGCCTTCGGGACCGTCGACGACGATCTCGTCGACGCGCTCGACGGCCTCGGTGTCGTGGTCCGTGGCCGGGAGGTCGTCGCACCGACCGCCCAGACGTTGCTTGCGGACGGCGGCCGTCCCGAATCGGCCGATAAGTCCGTAGACAGCGCAGAATGTCCTGAGTGTGGTCGGGAGATAGAGGAGAAGGACCCGCTGCTCGGCCTCTGGATGTGCGACGACTGCGAGATCGGCTTTAACGACAACGGGGCGGTGATCGCGGAATGACCGATACGTCTGAGACCAGCACCTATCGCTACGTCGTCACCGCAGGCGCCACCCCCGACTACGAAACTCGTCACGAGGCCATCGGTGCCCTGGCCCGCTTTGGCGACTGGGAGGCTGACGAGGTCGTGCCGATCACCGAGTCCTGCCTCACCCGCCTGCACCGCTACCCCGAACACCTCGGGAACAAGTACTACGGCGATCGCGACTACCTCGCCACGACGCACGGCCCGGTCAGGCTCAACCGCGAGGACCTCGTCCGCTTCTGGAACGACGCCCAGCAGGAGGTCGTCGAAACGACCTGGGAAGCCGACTGCCCGGTCTGCTACCAGACCCACCGGGTCGAGGGGCCAGGCGAAGACGCTCGGTCAGACCTGATCACCGCCGTGCTCGGGTGTTGCGACGCCGAGTGGTTCCCGCCCGCCGACTGGGTGGCAGACTGTCCGGTCTGTGGCACCTCGCATCGCGGCGTGTTCGAGTGCCGACCGGTCGCCTATCGCGAGCCGTTCCCCGGCGTCGAAAAGCCCTACGCGTGCGCGCGCTGTGGGTGGGACGGCGAGGGATCGGCCCTCACCGGCCCCGGCGGTGAGTGTCCCAACTGCGAGTCGACGGCGGTCCAGGTGGTGAGCGAATCGTGAGTCCCGCTACCCGGACCATCTACGCCATCGACCTGTTCTGTGGGGCTGGCGGGTTTTCCGAGGGCCTCCGGCAGGCCTGCGAGCGGCTCGGCTACGACCTCCGCGAGGCCGCGATCAACCACGACGACGCGGCCGTCGAGACCCACGAGCGCAACCATCCCGAGGCTCACCAGTACCACTCGAAGGTCGAGCAACTCCATCCCCCCGACGTCGCCCGCGAGCTCACCGACGACGGGACGCTTCCGGATGTCGACCTCCTCGTCGGCGGCCCGGAGTGCACCCACTTCTCGCGTGCCCGCGGCGGCAAGCCGGTGAACGAGCAAAAGCGGATGAGTCCCTGGCACATCCTGGATTGGCTCGAAAAGCTCGACGTCGAGGCGTTCGTCATCGAAAACGTCCCCGAGATCCAAGACTGGGGACCGGTCGAGGACGGTCAGCCCGTTCGCGATGGATCGATCTTCGAGGCGTGGGTCAAGGCGTTGAACGCACTTGGGTACGCCGTCGACTGGACGCAGCTCGTCGCCGCGGACTACGGCGACCCGACGACGCGCGAGCGGTTCTTCATCGCCGGGCGGCAGTCGGGGACGGTCACGTTCCCGAAGCCCACCCACGGCGAGCGCGACGATCTCCCCGACCACCGGACGGCCGCGGAGATCATCGACTGGTCGGATCTTGGCGGATCGATCTGGACGCGCGATCTCGACGACGGTCGGAAGACCCCGCCGAAGAACTCCACGATGCAGCGGATCGCCGAGGGGCTTCGGCGCCACTGCGGGCCGTCGGTCGCCCCCTTCGCCGACGTCCTGGAGACGATCGGTCGGAAGGACGTCTACCGCCTCCGCGAGGAGCGCGTCGTTCCCCGGCGGTACGCCGCGGCGATGGCCGACGCCGTCGACGAGCCGTTCCTGGTCCCCGTTGGGGGTGCGACCGGGGCGGCGCCGTGGCTGCTCAAACACAAGAAGCACAGCCCGTCGCAGGGCGTCGACGAGCCGGTGCACACCATCCACGCGAACGCCAACCACTACGCGCTCGCGACCGCCACGACCCACCTCCTGCGCCAGCAGAGCGGTGGGACGCCGGTCGACATCCGCGAGTCGCCCGTGCCGACGATCGCTCGCCGCGGGTCACACGCGTTCGTGACGACCGAACTGCGGTCGCTCGTCATGCCGAAGAACGGCCGGTACCGTGGGCTGCACTCGAACGCGCTGTACGACCCGACCGGCCAGCCGGTTCACACGGTGACCGCGGACCCGCGGGCGAAGCTCGTGACGCCGTCGCTAGTGCGCTACTCGCACGGCGGTGCGGCGCTCAACGTGAGCGATCCGATGCCGACGATCGCCACCGAGTGCGGCGGCGTGTTCGCACTCTCGACGCCCGTGGTCCGACCGTTCGTCGACGACTACGAGGGCCCGGCAAAGTCGGTCGATCAACCGCTTGGGACCGTGACCAG
>Ga0207718_100266_pt1 | contig 55237 bp, 47 predicted proteins | sample A23M2SouthBayCA_FD_187749 | JGI IMG/M metagenome (GOLD analysis project Ga0207718, IMG submission 187749) | Aerobic enrichment media microbial communities from Eden Landing Ponds, California, USA - A23 M2 (SPAdes) | ecosystem: Environmental > Aquatic > Marine > Unclassified | place: Emeryville...
GACCGGCAGCGACGCCGCCATCGCCGACGAACTCAGAGGCGTCGTGACCAACCCCGTCCTCGTCGCGCTGGTGATCGGGCTGGTGTTCTCCTGGCAGGGCCTGAGCGTGCCGGCACCCACGACAGATGGCCTGGGTGTCCTCGCGGAACTGGCGCTGCCGATCGCGTTGCTCTGTGTCGGGGCGTCGATGGAACTTGCATTCCCCCGTGAAGATCTCGGGACAGTCGGGTCGGTCGTCGGCCTGAAGGTGGTGCTGATGCCGGCGCTGGCGTGGCTCACCTTCACGCTGCTGGGCGTGTCCAATCTCACGATTCAGGCCAGCGTCCTCATGTTCGGTGCGCCGACGGCAGTCTCGACGTATATCTACGCTGGCGAACTCGGCGGGGATCGCCGAATCGCCTCACTCAACATCTTCGTGACGACCGTCGTCTCCATCGTCACGCTGCTCGGCGCCTTCGAAGTGCTGCTGTGAGACGGTCGCCCAGGTAGTCCCAGGAGATATATGTCAACCAATAATTTGAATAGCGTGTGAACAAATGCCACACTAACTCCAGAGTACCGAGGGGTTCAGCACATGCACGGGGGAGACACAGACGCTCGCTCCGAGGTTGTCGCTGTCGTCCTGGCCGTGATATTCGTCGTGCTCGCTCCTGCAGTTGCAGGAATATCGACGGCTGAGCCGTTTGCAGGCCACGTGGTGACGTCCGCTGGTGTGAATCATAATCAAACGGACACTCCGCCGCCGATTACTGGGTCTAGCCCACCGACTGATCCCGACCTGGACGGCGAGTACGAGGACGTCGATGGCGACGGCGTCGCCACGGCGCTGGACGCCGCCGTCCTGGCCACGAATCTCCCGACGGCTCGCGACTATCCGTCGGCGTTTGACTACACCGGCGACGGCGAGGTCGCCTACGCCGACGTGTTCAGGCTGTTCAGGAACACCTCTACGGGTGCGGTGGATCACGATTTCGACGGCGACGGACTCCCGAACGTCTTCGAGGTGGAGACGACGGAGACGGCACCGCGAGATCCCGATAGCGATGCGGCGGCGACTCGTACCGACGAGGGTGACGACGGGACGCTCGACGGCGCGACGGATCTCGACGGTGACGGACTACTCGCGACGACCGAGTACCTCGCCGGGACTGACCCACTCAGTGCAGATACCGACGGTGACGGACTCGGAGACGCCGTTGAACGCAGACGCACGGCCACCGACCCGACCGAGCGCGACACCGACGGTGACGGCGTCGCCGACGGTGCAACTGACAGCGACGGAGACGGCCTCACGATTCGCGAGGAGATAGAGGCGGGAACTGCAGTCGGCCGGGCCGACACCGACGGCGACGGTATCGAAGACGGCCGCGAGACGACGCTTGGGACCGACTCGGCGGTCGCCGACACGGATGGTGACGGGCTCGACGACGGGAGCGAACGCCGCCTCGGTACCGACCCCCTGGACCCCGACACGGACGACGACGGGACGCTCGACGGGCAGGAGATGCGGACCACGGTCGCCCACGACGATGAGACGGGCGTCCGCGTGGCGCTGACCGGTCCGGGTGATGTCGCCGCGACGACCACGATCACGAACGCGACCGCGTCGTTCGGAAACGGGACCACGGCAGTGACGCGGGTGACCGCCGGCCCGGTCGTCGACGTCAGCCCAGCGGGCGACCTCCAGACGGCGCGTGTGTCCGTCCCCTACGAGGCGGGCGCCGACCGGTCGTCGCTGACGCTCGCCAGGTTCGACGCGGACCGTGGGTGGTTCGTCCCGGTCGACTCGACAGTCCACACGAGCAACCAGACTGTCACTGGAACTGTCGAGCACTTCTCGATGGTGACGGTCCTCGACACGACGGCGATCAACGGGACAGTCGGGAGTGGTCTCAGAACGGCACCTGACGCGACGAGCGGTGTCGTCGCCCGAACCTTCGAGAACGCGACCGCGCCGCTGCTGGGAACGAATCCCCCGACCAAACGAATCGCCGAGGCGAACGTCACGGGCGGACACGCACTCCTGCTGGACGGCGGCTACGGGGGCGGCGTACTCGTCGACGGCTCGCTCGGGATGAATCTGACGCGGAACGCCACTGTCGACCTCCTGGTTCGAGCGAACACCTCGGCGGAGGCACTGTTTAGCCTCGGAATCGCACCCGGGCCAGACGGTGATGCTGGTCCTAGCGTGCTGGCGACGATGGACGGCAGCGGCACGTCGCTCTCTGTCGGCGAGCAGTCGGCGACGACCGCTGTATCGGGTACTGAGACCCGGTGGTATCGTCTGCAGATAGCCAGTCGGTACGAGGACGGGACGACGACGGTTACACTCCGCCGGTCCCCGGCCGGTGAGCCGCTCGGTAGTTGGGACGCGACGGTTACGAGCGCCGCGTTCGGTGCGGCACTGCGGGCGACGAACGAGACGCGGCTCACCCTCTCGTCGGTCGGTGGGCCGAGCGCGGTCGGCGCCTATCGAATCCGGACCGCAGCGACCGTGAACGTGACGAGCGCGGACAACGGATCCGGGGGTGCCAACTTCGAAAGTACCGACGACCTCGACGACCTGTACGTTCAGGGTTCGAATGTCTCCGTCACACAGGAGGCTGCCTTCGAGGGGAACAGTTCGCTGCTGCTGACCGACGACTCTGAAGCCGGACTGCGGGGGACGGCCGCACCGCTGGACGACGAACAGTACGCCGGCTACGACCTGCGGTTCGCCGTCAGGACGGCCGGGAACACGAGCCCCTACGACCAGGGTGTCCGGCTGTTTCGCTTCGGCGTCGTGGGATCGATCCAGACGAACGTCTACAGTTCGAAGGGCGTCGTCACGCCACGGACCGAGGGGCTCCCGAAGACGACGGCCCCACCCGCAGCCGACACCTGGTATCGCGTCCACGTCCAGGTCAGAAACGACAGCGACGGCATCGATCAGCGAGTAAAGATCTGGCCCGCCGCTAGTTCAGAACCGAGCAACTGGACGGTCGCCTGGGAGAACGTCAGTGCGGGTGACGGCAGAACGCAGTACTTCGACGCGGACGTGCTGGGCGTGGCGTACTTCCAGGGCAGTTACTACCGGACGTACTTCGATGACATCAATTTCTCAGTGCGTCGCCAGTCGGCAGCCACGAACGAGTCCGACTCCATCTCCGAATCTCCCTTCGAGAATCCGGGGACGAACGTCAGTGCTGACAGTGACATCGACGACGACGGGCTCCCGAACGCCCTCGAGAAACGCGGGATCCCGGTGAGTCCGTTCGTCGCGTTAGATATCTACAACCCCGGGGCTGACGACGACACGATGAACGTCACCGGGCTGGAAAACTGGACGCATGCGACCGACCTCCTCGACGGGCCCCCGCTCCCTCGGATCCACACGTCGCCGTACGCGGCCGACACCGACGGTGACGGTATCCCAGACGGTCAGGAGTTGGGCAACGTGTCGACGGTCCCGTTCACGAACGTCACCTACTACACGCTCCGGAGCGACCCGACCGACGACAACACCGACGATATCGGCATCGACGACGCTGCAGAGCGTGCCCAGGGGACTGATCCGCTCCGACCCGAGAACATGACGGTCTGGTTCACCGTGCCGACAAAGGCCCGCGGTCCGGACGACTCGCGCCCCGTCGTCGACACGACCGGCAACCGCTCGTACGTCCTCTCGCCGGTGTCGGTCCACACGCCGAAATCCTCCCGCCACAAGGCCCAGCCGACGTGGCTGCAAGAGGCCTACCGCCAGACAGGCAAAGACGTCCCCAACGGTGGGACGTTCCTGCTGGCCGACGTGCCCGTCTACGCGAGCGGTGGCCGGGGGACCGACGGGGAGTTACCGGGCGGTGCTACGTTCAGTATCACGGGCACCGGAACGGTCGTCGCACAGGGCATCAGAGCCGGCAACGTCGAGGGCGCGACCCGCGGCAACTGGGTCGACGACGACACGCAGTACGCCGCTATCTCAGAAGGCGTGACGGTCGTCTCGCTGGTGGTCGCCATTCCGCAGACGCCGAAAGCGAGTTTCGACGACTCGCGGTCGGCGATGCAGTACGCTCGTAGCTGGCAGCAAGGCAACGCCGCGAGCGGTGCGAGCGTGAGCCGGGACCTGGGTCACATCGAGATGACGCTGGCCAATCCGGCCGGCGACACCGATTTCTTCCGTGGGACCGACGCCGAGACGCCGACCACGACACTCCGGACCGAGCAGTCCTACACGGTCCAGTACTTCGGCCAGTCCGACGCCATTCGCATCTACGAGAAAGGCATGGATCGCGTGCGGAGTATGTCGATCAACACGTTGACCATCGCAATCGGAACACCTGCAGCCGGTACATCCGAGGCCGCGATCAGTTTCGGTGCCCTCACCAGATCCGGCGCGCTGTTCTACGGCGGTCTCGCTGCGGCCGGGGCGAACGTCTACCGCGGTGCCGATACCAACCTGACCATCACCTATGGAGTCGAACAGGGTGATCCGGAGGGCCCCGGCGCGATCCGGACGATCCCCGAGTTCCAGCGCCAGACCGGGAGTGGCGTCCGCGAAATCGAGTTGGGGTCGATCAGATCCGGCACTGTCACGACGAAGACACGGACGATTGGGAAGGTCGAGATCACACTCCACTACACGCACACCGGCGCGATGCTCGGACGTTTCAATTGAAGCAAGGCCTCCCCATTGCTCAGGTGTCGTCCAGTTGTGCTTGCCACTCCTGGACTTTCGCCATCAACTCGATCGGCGGCGTCTCGTCGACATTCAGATCGGCCAGCGCTTCGAGCACGTCATCAGCCTCGTCGCCGAAGTGCTCGGCGATGGCGTCTCTTGCCTGCCCGCCATCGGCGCTGGCTGCCTCGCTGCTTTCTCCGTCGCTGCTTCCGGCGGTGAACTGCCCCGAAGAGAGGTCGAAGACCACCTGTGTCGTCCCGCCGTCGCCGCCGCGGACGTCGATGGCCTTGTCGTTACGCAAGCGATCGAGTACGTCTCGCGAGCGCTCGACGACGGGTTCGGGGACACCTGCGAGGTCGGCGACGTGGACGCCGTAGGAGCGGTCGGCCGGCCCCTCCCGAACAGTGCGGAGGAAAGTAACGTCCCCATCAGATTCATCAGCTGCGACGTGGACGTTCTGTACCGTGGAGAGGTCCGCGCCGAGTTCGGTCAGTTCGTGGTAGTGTGTCGCAAAGAGGGTCTTCGCACCAATTTCGTTGACGAGATACTCCGTCGCCGCCCAGGCGATCGAGATCCCGTCGAAGGTCGCTGTGCCGCGGCCGACCTCGTCCAGAATGACCAGCGAGTCCTCGCTCGCCGAATGCAGGATATTGGACAGCTCCTGCATCTCGACCATGAACGTCGAGCGACCCTGGGCGAGCTCGTCCAACGCGCCCACGCGAGTGAAGATGCCGTCGACGAGTCCGACCCTGGCAGCACGGGCCGGCACGAAACTGCCCACCTGGGCAAGAAGCGTGATGAGAGCAGCCTGGCGCATGTACGTGGACTTCCCACTCATGTTCGGGCCGGTGACGATCAGGAACTGGCGCTTGCGATCCATTCGAAGATCGTTGGGGACGAACTCAGTGGTCTGCTCGACGACCGGATGACGGCCCGCCTCGACGTCGAGTTCGTCGCCGTCGGTGAGTTCCGGGCGCGTCCAGTCCGCCCGGACGGCGTGGACCGCGAGGCTCGCGAAGACATCCACTTCCGCGAGTGCACGCCCGACATCCTGCAGGAGTTCGGCGTGGCCGGCAACCTCCTCGCGGACGACCTCGAAGAGTTCGCGTTCGAGATCGTGGCGTTGCTCTTCGATCCGCAGGATCTCGCGTTCTTTTGCCTCCAGTTCGGGGATCGTGAACCGTTCGGAATTTTTGAGCGTCTTGATGTTCTCGTAGTGGTCAGGTACCTGATCGGCGGCGCTCTTGCCGACCTGGATGTAGTAGCCGTCGGTCTTGTTCCGGTCGACCGAGACGTGGCTGAGGCCGTGCTGGCGCTTCTCCCGCTCGGCGAGACTGTCGAGCCACTCCTTGATCTCGTCGTGGCGCTCGATCACCTGATCGAGGTCGTCGTCGAACCCCTTGCGGATGATCTCTCCCTGCGTGATCGTTCCCGGTGGGTCCTCGACCAGTGCGTCGTCGAGGGTCTCGTAGAGCGCGGCCGCGCGGTCTGGATCGGCTCGTTCGAGCACGCGAGCGAGCGGCGACTCGGCGAGACGATCGGTGTCGGTGACGATCGACCTGACCTCCGGGAGCAGGCCGAGCGTTTGGCGGGCGGCCACGAGGTCACGGGCGTCAGCGCTGCCCGAGACCGCTTTGCTCGCCAGTCGTTCGAGATCGTAGCCGTCCCCGAGTACCTCCTGCAGACGGTCCCGGGCCATCGCCGCCTCGGCGAGCGCCGCGACAGCGGACTGGCGGCGCTCTAGTTCGGCCCGGTCCCGGCGGGGGCGCTGGAGCCAGCTCTTGAGCAGCCGCCCGCCGGAACTGGTGACGGTGTGATCGATCGTCTCGAACAGCGAGCCCGATCGATCGCCTTGCATCGTCTCGGTCAGTTCGAGATTCCGCTGGGTGGTCGCGTCGAGTTCGACGTGATCGCCGCTGCCGTGCGCCTGCAAGCGCGTCATCGAGGCCAGCACACCCTGGCCGGTGTCGTCGACGTAGGCCAACACTGCGCCGGCGGCCTGGACGGCCACGTCGGCGTCGACGCCTACGCTTTCGAGTGCGCCTGCCCCGAACTGCTCGCGAACGCGGTGGCGTGCTCGGCCGGGGGCGAACGCCTCGGTCGTGTGGAGGGTCAGTGTCGCGTCGGTGCGCTCGCGGAGGCGTTCGAGCAGGTCGTCGTCGTTTCGGACCTCGGGGCCGGGGAGGATTTCGACGGGGGCAAAGCGGTAGAGTGTCGTCAGCAGGTCGTCGGCGCTCTCGACGGTCGTCACGTGAAACTGGCCAGTCGTCACGTCCGCGAAAGCGAGGCCGTAGCGCTCCTGGCTCGCGACAACAGTCGCCAGATACCGGGCGTCGGCATCCGTGGTCTCAAGCAGCGTTCCGGGCGAGACGACGCGGGTAATCTCACGGGCGTGGCCGTCCTCGGTCTCGTACTGGTCGGCGACGGCGACGCGGTAGCCACGTTCGACGAGCGCCTTCAGATAGGGCGTCAGATCGTCGACGGGCACGCCGGCCATCGGATAGGAGGAGCCGTGGGAGGACTTCTGGCTCACCTGCAGATCGAGTTCCTCGGCAACGAGCTCAGCGTCGTCGGCGAAGAACTCGTAGAAGTCCCCACACTGCATCGTCAGCACGTCCGCGTCGGTTTCGTCTTTGAGGGCGAGAAACTCCCCGACGATTCCCGTCGCCTCGGTCATACAGTAGGGTGTGACCGGTATCGATTAAAAGTCTCCGTCTCCAGCATGTGTCGCCTGACATGCTCCAGGATGGCCTCGCTGCAATCGCCAGACGGACACTCGTAGATTAGGGGGGTCCTCCGCAGCGTCGCCCAGTGCATAGCTGGGGTCGAGTAACCGTGTTGCTGGCGCTGTTCATAGATGGGCGCGATAATAATTTCTACTCACATCACGAAAGAATTATTGTGGGTGGTGTCGATGCAGGGAGTATCAGCGATGGGAATGCGCGGACACCGGTCCCGGGGGGGATCGAAAGATGGGGAATCGACGCGCTCGCGTCGAAATCAACGCGAGCGTGAGCAACAGACGAGTACAACTAAGAGGAAATCGTCCGGCCAGCGCTCCGCGACGAGCAATTTCAGGACCGATCGTGAGAATCCGGAAGTCCCGACGTACATCGGGCGGGAGAACGAACGGTCGCTCTGTCGCTCGAAGATGAACGCGGCCGACGACAGCCGTCTCGGCGAGACGCAAGTGCCCGATTCAGTGCGTGATGTCATTTCTTCGCCCGGCTCGACGCTGGACGCCTCGATCCAGTGCGCGATGGAAGACCAGATGGGCGACAGCCTGGGAGACGTACGCGTCCATACTGGACCGCAAGCGGCTGAGGCCTGCGACGATATCAACGCGCGGGCGTTTACAGTCGGCAATCACGTCGCGTTCAACTCAGGAGAGTACGATCCCGAGAGTGCGGAAGGCCAGCACGTGCTGGCTCACGAACTGGCTCATGTGAGACAGCAGACTGGCGGCGCGGTATCGATGCTGCCACAGGAGGACATGCAGTTAGAGATCGATCCAGATCCCGCGCTGGAGCGCGAAGCCGAGGAGACGGCCCAGCGTGTGATGGAGGGCGGTGAGTTGGGGATTCAGCGGATGGCTGATACGGAGGTGCACGTTCAGCGCAAGGACTGGAACTCGGGGCCAGACAACACCGATCGACTGCCGACTGGCGATGGACGAGGGTTCGTCGAAGGCAAGGTTGAGGAGATGACGACCAAGACGTATCGACTCACTCGGGAGGATCTGGTCGATCTGGTCGAAAACGTCGACAGTCCAGCAGACCTACCCGAGTACATCACCGAGAGCGAGATCGAGGCTGCCAGCAGTCTACAGGATTCGATGAGTAGCGGCTATGCTGGCGCGATGAAAGGCTGGAAAGCCGGCTCTGCGGTCGGTTCGCTGGCTGGTCCCGTCGGAACCATCGCCGGTGGACTTGCGGCAATGCCAATCGGCTACGTCTTCGCGAAGAAATTCGGCGATCAGACTGCCGACGAAATACAAAAGCGGCTGCGTGGCCTATTCGACGACCTGAACAACGACCAGCTGTTCGATACGGACGATATAGAGGGCAGTGGAGCAGTCGAATCAATCAAAAACAGGGGTGGAAAATGAACGCAAATATTCTAGGCGAAGACGACGGAGCGGTGATCGTGGAACTGTTCGACACCAACGACGTCGAACATGCTCTCGCAATAGAAACCGATGGCACGATCCAAGAATACGGACAAGAGGGTTACCCCGTTACACCGTCAGAACGGTCCAAAGAGGAAGGCGAGATTGTTCAGCAGGCCCGCCGCTATGCCCAATATTACGTCGCCCAGGAGACCGACTACGACACGATCCCGTGGGATTTTAACCCAGATCGTATCGAGTCGGTCCGACAAGCGCTCGAAAAACTCTCGGCTGAGGAAATCGAGCACTACTTTGGCGACTTGCTCGCCCAGAGCCTGAGCCACTACGCTGACGATCCGGACGTGGATACCGGGGAGATCGAACGCCCGCATGACCTGCCGGCAGACAAGATCGGTCCGGACGGGGCAATCCTGTATAAACAGGAGATCTACCTCGACGCAAACGACGAGATCGAGACCGTCTCGGGCGTTATCATCGAGTACAACGTGGACATCAACGACATGCGCACCGTCCGGCACGGCGAGACGCCGGATCGTGACCCGGACGCCTGCGTCGAGATCTATCCCGCACCGCTGGTCGCACCCGAAGCCTTCCGGGACTACCTCGTGTACAACTTGCGGTGTCAGATCCGTGATTGCTACGTCGGGATGGGGCTGGAACCACCCGCCGAGTACAGAGTCCTTGGCCCCGGGAAATTCATGTTCGCCGGCAAGTACGAATACTTCGACTGCTACCCGCCGTACCACGACAAAGACGCGGACATCCCAGGGTACAGCCACGAGTTCGCGCCCGAACTGTCGATCTCGGACGAGGAAATCACGGGCCTCGTCGATCCCAACAGTGATCGATCGATCTACGACCAGATCAAGGGTGTACTGTTCAGTCGGTGACTTCCGAGACAGCCTGACAGCACGCCCGCTTCAACGCGGGGGTGAATATAGCGCTATGTAGCTGTATAGAGACGCCTCTGTACCGAAATCACCATATGCGACCTCTGTGAATGAATATCAATGTCCGAATCGATTCGCGTCGCGTTCATGTGTGTCCAGAATGCGGGCCGCTCCCAGATGTCGACGGCTTACGCCGAGCGCGAGCGGGCCGAGCGCGGCCTCGAAGACGACGTCGAGATCCTCACTGGGGGGACCCATCCAGCCGAGCACGTCCACGAGGAGGTCGTCGAGATCATGGAGGAGATCGGCTTCGACCTCTCCGATCGCGTCCCGAAAGAGATCGGCGACGCGGAACTCGCGTCGTGTGATTACGTCGCGACGATGGGGTGTTCGACCCTCGAACTGGACGCGGATACCGACGTTCGCGACTGGGATCTCGACGATCCGGACGGCCAGAATCTCGACGCCGTCCGCGAGATCCGAGACGACATCGAGGGGCGTGTACAGGCGCTGTTCGACGAGATCGAAGCTGCCCTGGCCGAGCAACGCGTCTCGTCGTGACTGTTCACAACAGGCCCGCGAACAGCTCCGACAGCGACAGTGCGTCGGTGTGGAACGAGAGCAACAGGACACCCGAAATCCCAGCGGTGTAGGCGATCCCGAAGCCGTGAGATCGCAGTCGGTTTGCGACCAGGAGAATCACGATCAGCGGCAGCGTCAGGATGAACAGTGGGTGGAGATATCCGAGTCGAGAGTGGGGAAGCAGGGCGCGGGCGTCGATCGAACTCGGGATCGAGTTGAGCAGGGTGACGACGCCGAGGTAGATCGCCACGAGCGCCAGTGAAACGGTGACGCGAGCGCTCGCCCAGAAGGATGCGATCGCGACACTCGTGTTGACCACGAGCGGCGCCATCGTGACGACGATCCGCCGCCAGTAGGCCCGCGGGACGTCGTGGTGGACGTAGCCCACCGGGTCGCCGAAGCGAAAGAGGGCGACCTCCTGAACCCGGACGCCGAGGGCGAGACAGGCCAGGTAGTGTGCGAGCTCGTGGACGACGACCCCTGGCGCGAGCGCCAGTGGGAGCAGATACCGACGGACGAAACCCATCTACTGGGTCGTGCGGGCCCAAGCGAGAAGAAAGTCGGTGCTGGCGAGGTGGTTACTGGTCGTCTGGCTTTTCAGACGTTGTTTCTTCACCGGGCGCGCCACCAGACGTGGCTTCGTCGGCGTGATCCTCGACGTCGAAATCGTCGAGCGTCTTGCCCTGCCGGACGATCCGCTCGGCGACGAAGAATTTCTCCATCTGGTCGAGTCGCTCCCAGTCGAGGTCGGCGGGCGGTGACTCTTCGAACGTCTCGTACTGTTCGATGACGCCCTCGTGGACGAAGCGGGCGAACTCGCCACAGTTCGGACACCTGACCGAGAGGTGTGAGACGTCGAACTCCCGCGTCAGCGTGTGATCGAAGCACTCCGAGCAGCGATACGAAACGGTTGGCACTGGTTCGCTCTACGTGCTGAGAGTGTATGACAGCGTTGATTTATTCGACGGTGTCGGCCAGCGTGACGACTCGGTCTCGAAGCGTCGCGGCGTCGCTGGCGAAGACGACGGTCGAGTTCGTCCGTCGATCGACCAGCGCCACCGTGTCAGGGTCGAAGGCGTTCTCGACCCGCGCGAGGTCGGCGTCCTGGCCAAGCTTGATAGTGGCCCACGCCAGCTCGTCCAGTGCCTCGGCGACCCGAGAGCCGTGGCAGCATCGGCAGGCAAAGGCTAACTCTGGTCGGACTTCCCGAGCATCGAGCAACATTTCGGCCGTCCGACTCGACGAGCCAAAGCGGACGCCGCGATTCGGTCGGAGTCCCGAGAGCGTCTTGGCTACGCGACCCTCGACGGCCGCAATCTCGTGCTCGTGCTCGGCGTATGGCGTCGCGCCGACAACCGCCAGGCCTGCCTCGTCGACGATCGGATCGACCTCGCGCTCGATCAATGCCGCGACCACGCCCTCGACGGCTTCGGCAGTCCCGTCACGTGCGGCCCGGTCGCGAATCTTGACGGTGTGGTGGACCGGACCCGGCCCCTCGCCGACCTCGAGGTTGTACCGCACCGCCCGTGAGAGCAGGTCGACGCCCGATTCGACTGCTGCATGGAGGTCGTCGCCGTGGGCCAGCCGCGTCGCTATCGCACTCGAAAGGGTGCAGCCCGAGCCGTGCGTCGACTCGGTGTCGACGCGAGGGTGGCGCAACGTCCGCACACCGTCCTGGGTGACGAGCACATCCGCGACCTCCGGGTTCGGGACGTGCCCGCCCTTGACGAGCGCGGCGTTGGCTCCCATCTCGAGGAGTCGCTGGCCCGCCTCGCTAGCCTCGTCCTCGTTGTCGGGATCGATTCCTGTGAGCACCGCGGCCTCGTCGGCGTTGGGCGTCACGAGCGTCGCCTCGGCGATCAGATCCTCGTAGGCGTTCTCTGCACCTGGTTCGAGCAGCCGATCGCCCGATGCGGCGACCATGACGGGATCGACCACGAGATCCGGCAGTCGGTCAGCGTACTCGACGACGGTCTCGACGACCTCTTCGGTCCCGAGCATGCCGGTCTTGACCGCGGCCACGTCGAAGTCGTCGAGGACAGCGTCGATCTGGGCTTCGATCTGGTCGATCGGCAGGCGATGGGAGTCCTGGACCCCGCGGGTGTTCTGGGCGGTGACGCTGGTGATGGCGCTGGTCGCGAACGCGCCGCCGGCCTCGATCGTCTTGCAGTCGGCCTGGATCCCGGCTCCGCCGCCGGAGTCACTGCCGGCGATGGTCAGCACGACCGGCGGCGAGACGGGCGCGTCCTGTCTGGTCATGCGCGAGGCTATTCGCGTCTGATACAAATCGGTGCTGATGGACTTTTCAGCCCCGCAGCTGTAGATCGACTATGCACACCTGGGCCGCGTTGTTCGACCGCACGACCGAGTCCGAAACCAGCGTCGAGACGATCCGTGAGACGCTGGCCGCCCATCGGGAGGACGATGACTGAGGCTTCGCCCGGTCGGATCGTCGCCGATGCGGACGTACTCGCGGCGGATCTGCTGGTCGGTGGCTCCGCTCGTGAGGCGCTCGACCACGTCAGGCGTCATTCGTGGCTGACGCTGCTGGCGAGTGAGCAACTGCTCGACGACACCGAGGCCGTGGTTGCCGAACTGGCCGACCCAGCGCTGGCCGCGGCCCATCGCGACCGTCTCGAATCCGCGACCGAGCAGGTCGATCATCCTGCGGGGGACCACCCCGGGTTGGCGACGGCGTATCGTGGTGGTGCGGGCCATCTGCTGAGCTACGACGAGTCGCTGCGCTCGGCGAAGACGGGATTGTCCATTCAGCCCCACGCCGAACTGAGTATCCGGCCGCCCGATGCCTTCGCTCGACTGTTCGATCCCGAGAGCCTCTACGATCTCGTCGTGGGTGGATCATATCCGGGGCCTGACTGTGATCCCCGGGGCTAGGAAACTGAAGTGCTGTTGCAGGATACAACAACGGAGGAAAGCCCTCGCCCCGCTCGGGGCTCCGGGACTCGCTGCGCGCTTCGTTCGCTTCGCTCACTCCAGTGCTTACGTCGCCCGGGAACCGCCGAGCGAGCCTCGCCCTTTCAATCCTCCAGGGACCGCACCGTCGCCGCACAGCAGGCCTGCCCTTCCCCGAGTCAGGCGATCAAACGCCTTCCCGGCCACAGCGGAGCGGTCAGGAAGCGTGTCGCGGCGACAGCCGCGACCGGGGAGGTGTGGGGCTACGATAATGCGGTGTGGTTGCGGTGCCTGGAGGACTGAAAGGGCGAACCACGCTCGCGTTCATTTAGTCGCTCTGTCGGCGCTATCGAGCGAACGAAGTGAGCGAAGATATCCGGCAGAGCGACCGCCGAGCGTGGTGAGGGTTTTCGAGAGGTGTGTTACCGTAATAATCGAATTTGTTCCTAGCGAGCGTGGTGAGGGCTTTCGAGAGGTGTGTTACCGTAACAATCGAATTTGTTCCTAGCGAGCGTGGAGAGGGTTATTCTGCGTTGGCGATCGCAGTAGAATCGGTACCGAATAGACGAACAGAGTCAAACTCAGGCGATCAGATACCAGGCGGTGAAGACGACAAGCCCACCGAGCGAGGTACTCACGAGCGCATGCGTGCGGAGGCGATCGAGCAGGCCGTGGGAGTGGTCTTCGATCCCGGCGACCTCCTGGATCTCGCCGCCGACCTCACAGGCCGGCAGGAAGTCCATCGCGACGTGAAGGAACACACCGGAGGCGAAGCCGAAGACGGCAGCGTTGAACACCGCGTCCGTCGGGAGCGTGACCAGCGCGACTGGGATCGCCGTCAGGCCAACACCAGCAGCGGGCAACAGGATCGGCAGGGCGGATTCCCCAGCCAGGTTCGAGCGCCGCGCAGCGGCGTAGCCAGCGGGCCCCTTGTGGGAAACGATCGCCAGTCCGAGCAGGAGTCCGAGCTCGGGCATCGCGGTGTAGATGACACCGATGATCAACCCCGCCGAGAGGGCGTGGGCGGCCAGTGCGGCCGCGGTCGTGTTCATCGGCAGGTCGAGGTGGGTCAACCGGTGGCCGATCGTGTGGGCGTTGTACCCCAGTAGGACGCCCGCAGCGATGCCGAACCCACCGATCTTGGCGTGCTGACTGATCGCCTGCGGGACCAGAAACACCGCCGCGCTCGTGACCATCGCACCGCTTGCGAGGCCGTAGCCCCAGACCAGCCGCGTCGGGTGTCGTGATTGCGTTCGCGCACCGAATAGTGCCCCGCCGGCCATCGCCGCGAACGCGACCCACGAGATCGCTAGCAGCTTCCACTCCTCGCTGACAGCTCCGAGCGCCGAGACGACCAGCAACGCCACGACGGCCCCGATCCCCAGCAACGTCTCGCCGTCGATCAAGTTACCAATCTTTGTGTTTGAATTAGCCTCCATTAGTAAATTCGCACCTCGTGTTGTTATCTACGTATACTCATCTCTCTCGACGGGCTGAATAAAGGCTTCGATGGGTCCAGGGGTCGACCCCAGCAGTTGGGCACGTCACTTATAGCGGTTCGGGCCGCTCTGTCAGGTAATGCGAACGCTCTCGGGACAAGACGTGACCGTCGTCGGTGGTGGATTCGGGGGGCTCTCGGCAGCCTGCTACCTCGCCGACGCCGGTGCCGACGTGACGCTACTGGAAAAGAACGAACAGCTCGGCGGACGTGCCAGCCGACTCGAACAGGATGGGTTCGTCTTCGACATGGGGCCGTCGTGGTATCTCATGCCCGACGTCTTCGAGCGCTTCTTTGGGCACTTCGACCGCGAGCCGAGCGACTACTACGACCTCGAACGGCTGGACCCGCACTATCGAATCTTCTTCAAAGACGGGGACCAGCTCGATATCAGCCCCGATCGCCGGGAGAACCGCGACACCTTCGCCGAGTACGAGGACGGCGGCGGCGAGGCCTTCGAGGCGTATCTCGAGACGAGTCAGACCCACTACGAGACGGCGATGGAGAAGTTCGTCTACGAGGACCGCTCACGACTCAGAGACTGGATCGATCTCGACGTGATGCGCGCGGCCCCGATCGGCCTCCAGTTGATCGGATCGATGCAGGGCCACGTCTCGGATTACTTCACGAATCCGAAGCTCCAGCAGATCATGCAGTACACCCTCGTCTTCCTCGGGGGATCGCCGCGCAACACGCCCGCGCTGTACAACATGATGAGCCACGTCGACTTCAACCTCGGCGTCTACTACCCCGTTCCCAAAGACGGCGAGGGGCCGGGCGGCATCGGCGTCGTCGTCGACGGCGTCGTCGAACTCGGCGAGGAACTGGGTGTCACCTTCGAAACCGACAGTGAGGTCGAGGAGATCACCCGCCGCAAGGAGGGGTTCCACGTCGAGACCGTGGATGGAGACGTCTCTCGCCCTGACCGCGTCGTCGTCAACGCCGACTACCGTCACGCCGAGCAGGAACTCCTGCCCGAGCACGAACGCCAGTACGACGCCGGCTACTGGGACAAGCGGACCTACGCCCCCTCGGCGTTTCTCATGTATCTGGGCGTCGAGGGCGATGTCGAGGAACTGGCCCATCACACCCTGGTCCTGCCCGAAGACTGGGACCCCCACTTCGACCAGATCTTCGAGCAACCGGCCTGGCCGGACGAGCCTGCCTACTACCTCTGTGTTCCCTCCAAGACCGACGACGATGTCGCGCCCGAGGGCCACTCGAACCTCTTCGTGCTCGTCCCCATCGCGCCCGGCCTCCGGGATACCCAGGCCCTGCGTGATCGCTACCGTGAACGAGTTCTGGACGACGTCACCGAGAACACTGGCGTCGACCTCCGGGACCGAATCGTCGTCGAGGAACAGTTCTGCGTCGAGGACTTCGTCGATCGCTACAACGCCACCGAGGGCACGGCGCTCGGACTGGCTCACACGCTCCGCCAGACCGCGCTCTTACGGCCGAACAACGCCTCCTCGGCGGTCGACGGCCTCTACTTCACGGGCTCGTTCACCACGCCCGGTATCGGCGTCCCGATGTGTCTCATCAGCGGCGAACACGCGGCCGACGCGCTCATAGACGGTCGATGACTGATCGACCGTCCCCCTCTCGACGATCGATGACTGATCGACCGTCCCCCTTTCGACGGCCGATGACTGATCGACGCCCCAAAGACCGACGAGTCCGAACTGCCTTGCACTGATGCGTGACGCCAGCCTCGGGAAGCGACTCGGCTCCCTGCTCCCCTCCGAGGAGTCGACGCTGGGCTATCTGTTCTGGCTCTCTCGCCCCCGGTTCTGGCTGTATCTCGCCGGCCCGGTCGTCGTCGGGGTCGCTTATGCCGCTGACAGTCCCGCGGAGCTGTTCTCACCGCTCGCAATCGCGTTGTTCGCGTACTTTCTGGTGCCCGCGAACGTCTTCCTCTACGGGATCAACGACGTCTTCGACGCCGACATCGACGAAGCCAATCCCAAGAAAGACGACAAGGAGGTCCGCTATCAGGGTGGCCCGCTGGTCATCGCCGCGGTCTTTGGTTGTGCCGCCGCCGGGCTCGCCCTGATCCCGTTTCTGAACGCCGCCGCGCTCTTCCCGCTAGGGTTGTTCTACCTCCTGGCGACCGAGTACAGCGCCCCGCCGCTACGGTTCAAGACCACGCCGATCCTCGATTCGATCTCCAACGGGCTGTACGCGCTTCCCGGAATCGCCGCCTACGGCGCGATCGAAGGCGCGTATCCGCCAGCGGCAGCGATCGCCGGCGCGTGGCTCTGGACGATGGCCATGCACACGTTCAGCGCCATCCCGGACATCGAACCCGACCGCGAGGCCGGCATCCGGACGACTGCCACCCTGCTCGGCCAGCGACGAACCTACGCCTACTGCGCGCTGGTCTGGCTGGCCGCGGCGATCGCCTTTGCCCTCGTCCACCCCTTCCTCGGCGCAGTACTGGGCATCTACCCGCTGCTCGTGGTCGGCATCGCGGTCGCAGACGTGCCGGTCGACCGGGCCTACTGGTGGTACCCCGCGATCAACACCGTGGTCGGTGCGATCCTGACTATGGCTGCCATCTGGGTGATGCTGTATGCCTGACTCGCGACTCCCGCCGCTTGGAGACGATCGCCGAGCCGTCGAAGCGTGGCTCGATGACCTCGTGACCGAGAACCGATTCACGATCGCCGTGGTCTTCCCGCTCGTCGGCGCGGTCTCGCTGTACGCCTCCGCGATGGGCTGGCTCCCCGATCCGCTGGCGTTCAACCCCTGGTTCATCCTCGCGGGCGTGCTCGTCATGCGCCTCCCGCTCGTCGCGGGGCTCGCGCCGCTGTTCGACCGCCGGGCCGCGCTCGCGATCGGTGCACTGACGGTCTACGCCTTCGGGATCGAACTGCTGGGCGTCACGACCGGCTGGCCCTACGGCGCATTCGAGTACGGGATCGACCTCGGGCCGATGCTCCTGGACAAGGTCCCGATCGGGCTTCCCGCGTTTTTCTTCCCGCTCGTCCTCAATAGCTACCTCCTCGGGCTCTTGTTGCTTGGCGACCGCGCCCGCTCGCCCGCGATCAGGCTGCCCGCAGTGGTCGGCCTCGTCATCGCGATGGATCTGGTGCTCGACCCTGCGGCGGTCTCGCTGGGCTTCTGGACCTACGACGCCGGGGGGATCTACTACGGCGTCCCGTGGTCGAACTACGCGGGTTGGGTGCTCTCGGCGACGATCTCCGTTGGGCTGTTCGATCTTGCCTTCGACGGCGATTCACTGCTCGCCCGCTTGCAGACCTGCGCGTTCATGCTGGACGATCTGGTGAGTTTCGTCATCCTCTGGGGGGCGATCAACGCTGCCTTCGGCAACTGGCTCCCGCTGCTGCTGGCAGGCGGCTTCGGCGCGGGTCTGCTCGCGACGGATCGCTTCGACTTCGACGTCCGCGAGACGATTCCTGGCGTCGGGTGGCTGTCGGCTCGTGCTGGCAGTGACCGTCGAGGGTGATCGAACGCGTTTTCCGCCCGGCGTCCAACCTCCGTTGATGACAGCGCTCTTCTCCCCACTCGATCTTCGAGAGACGGTACTCCCCAACCGCGTGATGGTCTCGCCCATGTGCCAGTACTCCTGTGAGCAGCGGGACGGACTGGCGACCGACTGGCATCGGACGCATCTCGGGTCCCGAGCTGTCGGCGGGGCCGGGCTCGTGATGACCGAAGCCACTGCGGTCGAACCGCGCGGTCGAATCTCCCCGGAGGACCTGGGCATCTGGTCCGACGAGCACGCCGACGCCCTCCGACCGATCACCGAGTTCGTCCGCGAGCAGGGGTCAGTCCCGGCGATCCAGCTCGCCCATGCCGGCCGCAAGGCCGCCACGTCCCGTCCCTGGGACGGTCACGATCCGCTCGGCCCCGAGGATGGCGGCTGGGAAGTCGTCGGCCCCACCGACGAGCCCTGGCCCTACGAGGGCGAGGCCCCGCCGACCGAGCGTCTCTCCGTCGAGGGGATCGAGAACGTGATCGACTCTTTCCGCACCGCGGCCGAACGCGCCCTCGACGCCGGCTTCGAGGTCGCGGAGGTCCACGCCGCCCACGGCTATCTCCTCCACGAGTTCTGCTCGCCCGTGACAAACACCCGCGAGGACGACTACGGCGGTGACTTCGAGGGCCGGACCCGCCTCCTCCGGGAGGTCACCGAGGCCGTCCGGGAGGTCTGGCCCGACGAGAAGCCCGTTTTCGTCCGCATTTCGGCGACGGACTGGCTGCCCGATCGTGAATCCTGGACTATCGAGGACTCGATACGGCTGACCGACCGTCTCGCTCAGTTGGGCGTCGACCTGCTCGACGTCAGCGGTGGCGGTATCCATCCCGACTCCCGGCCCGAACAGACGGGGCCGAACTATCAGGTTCGCTACGCCGAGCGCATCCGCGAGGAAACCGACAGCGATCTCGCAGTCGGTGCTGTCGGTGGTCTCACCACGCCCGAGCAGGCCGAGGCGCTGATCGCCAACGACCGAGCGGATCTGGCCATCGTCGGCCGCGAACACCTTCGAGACCCTTACTTCGCGCTGCACGCTGCCGACGCACTTGACGCGACCGACGAGGTCGAGAGCCCGCCCCAGTACCGCCGGGCGTTCGGATTCTAGGGCCCAGACAGCCCCACGCCAGCAGGCGGTCACCGTCGCCGTTCGCTCGTTCCGAGACCCTCGCTGCGCACGGCTGCGCCGTTCGCTCTCGCGGTTCTCACTTCGTCCCGAACCGCGCTCCGCTCGCGTCTCGTGTTCGAAGCCGACTGCTGCGTTCCGCGAGTTCTCGTCATAGGCCTTCTCGTCGTCGAACGGGAACGGCGGGAGCACGATCCGGGCGCCGATCTGGTAGCCCTGGTGACCCTCCAGTTCGGGGCCGCGACCGTTTGCGATTTTCTCCCGGATCGCAATCGTCGGATAGCCGAATATCGGCGAAAACTCCAGGGGATATATGCCGGTATCGTTGACGACGCAGTTCAGATCGATATTTCTCACGCTTCCCTCGTCAGCGAGCCAGTCCTCGAGTTTGCTGAGCGTCTCCCCGAAGAGGCGATCGGTGTTCGGCGTGCCACCGACGACTGCTTTCCCTTGCTCGCGAAGCTCCTGGGCCAGTTTTCCAGTGCCGATGACGGTATCGGCTCCCGGGGCGTCGCCTCCTGTTCGCTCGTGCCCGAACCCTCCAGATGGTCGGCTCCCACGACCCGGATGTCGTCGAAGATGATGACGTCCGCCCAGTCGACTTCAGCCACCCAGTTGTCGGCCGAGACGAAGCGGAAATTCGCGGTCGTGCACACGGCACCGTGGCCTGCGGCCAAAAGCACTCACCCGCGTCATAGGTGCCTGCAGGGTCGGCCACCATCGGTACTCATTTGCCGCGGTCTGCCGACGTTCGAGTATGACACGCGACGAACTCGCGACAGCGAGCGAGCTTCTCGAATCGGCAGCAGAGAGTGCCAGTGGTGACGCCGCGGGCCGCCTCACCGAGATTGCGGGCCAGATCGACCGCCTCGCGACCGCGGATCGGGGTCCCGACCACGGCCGACTCGCCCGCTGGCAGAACGCGCTCGACGAGGTCGCAGACGATGTCGACGACGCGACCGCCGAGACCATCGACGAGGCCCTCGAAGCGATCGTCGCCTACCGTTCGACCGTCGACGGCGTCTGATCCCGCCCAACGGATCGTCTGATCGGGAGGTTCTTTTCGCCAGCGACCCACAAACCGCCAATGAGTGTCATCGAGGCCGTCCACGAGGACCACGGCGCGACCTTCCGGGAAGTCGGCGGCCGGCGCGTCGTCGACGACTACGGCCGCCACGAGCGGACCCACCGAGCGGTTCGCAACGTCGCCGGCGTGATCGAAATGGGATACGACGTCCGCGAAGTGACTGGCCCCGGCCGCGTCTCGGCGGTCGACGCGATGGTCTCCGCTGCCGTTCCCGATGAAGACGGTGCGGGCTGTTACGGTTTTATCCTCGAATCGGGCCGGATCGTCGCCGAGGCGACCGTCTACAACGCCGCCGCGGGCGACCGCCTGCTCGTCTTTCTCCCGCCTGGCCGTGGCTCGGTCCTGGACGACGCACTTGACAGCGAAAACGCCGAGAGTACCGACGTGACGGCCGACCTCGCCGTCTTCGGCGTCCACGGCGCGAGCGCGACCGAGAAGATCGCAAGCGTCCTCTCGACCGGAGGTGGCGCGCCCGAACCAGCCCACGCGTTCATGCGCGGGTCGATGGGCGACGAGGGCGTGACGGTGATCGCCAGCGACGCGCCTACCGGCGAGGAGGGCTACGAGGTCGTCTGCGGCGTCGACGATGCCCCACGTGTCTTCGACACCCTCGTAAATCGGGGGCTGAACGCGACACCCTTCGGCTACCGGACCTGGGAGTCGCTGACGCTGGAAGCCGGGACGCCACTGTTCGACTCGGAACTCGACGGACACGAACGGGGCGTCCTCGCCGACGGGGATACCAACGGCCAGCGACTGCTCGGGTTGACCTGCGAGGCCGTTCCCGAACCGGGCGCAGCCGTTCAGAAAGCGGGCGAGGAGATGGGGTTCGTCACGCGGACAGCCGTGAGTCCGACTCTGGGGAAACCGATCGCGTTCGCCCTCGCAGACGGCGAACCCGACGCCGTCCTGATCGAGGAGGGCCCGGTTCCGGCGAGTCACGCCGAACTCCCGTTCGTCGAGGGAGGTCAGCGTTCGGAGCGCTGTCCTGACACGCAGTGAGCAGCTGGGTGCTCGTTTAGGACAGCCCCACGATGACGCCGTTGTAGGCAGCGAACACCAGCGAGCCGATGGCGAAGACGCGGCCGCTGCCGGACATCGACCCGGCGCTGATGATGGGCCCAGCTCCCCAGGCCATCGACCCGTCGCTGCGGTCGACAGCCCTGATCGGATCGCCCCCCGGCGAGAGGCCGAGAAACACGTCGTCGGCGGCGGTCGGCGGCGCCGCGAACCCGGTGTCCAGGGTCCAGTCGACCGACCCCGACGCGATGTCGACCGCGAACGACGCCGAGAGGCTCGTCCCGAACAGGCGGCCGTCGTTGTGTACCAGCGGTTCCTCGATATCGAAAATACCGACGTCCGGCTCGGCGGTGAGGACTTCGGTGCCGTCGGCCACGTCGTACCCGCGGACCCTCCCGGCTTCCGTGCCGACGTAGGCGGTTCCGTCGACGACCGTCGGCGGAGCGGTGATGGTGTCCTCGGCGGTGACCGACCACAGTTCGCTGCCGTCGTTGGCGTCGAGTGCCAGCAGTTCGTCGCCCGGAACGAGCACGGTGTCCTCGGCGACGGCGACGGGCCGCTCTCTGGTCAGGTCGTCCAGTGTCAGCGTCTGCTCCCACCGGAGTGAGCCGTCGCTCCGGGATAGCGACCGCACGGAGGTCTCCTCGAACCCGCCGCCCCAGCCGTAGAGGGCGTCGTCGGTAACGGTCATCTCGGCGATGGAGGACAGCGACTGGGCGCCGGTCCACTCCTCGCTGAAGTCACTTGCCGACAGCGACCGGATCGCCTCGCCCCCGTTGACGTACAGCGACGACCCCAGATAGGCCGGCGCGAAGTACGAGAACACCGACGAGAAGACCTCCTCGTCCTCCAGGAGCACCTCGCCAGTGATCGCGTCGAGGGCCACCATCGTTCGAGTTTCGTCCGCTCGGACGATGGCGTACAGCGCCCCGTCGACGTACACCGGTCCCTCGATACTGTCGGCCGGTTCCTCGGGGTACTGCCAGTCGAGACTCGGGCTCGACGGGACCGACGCGTCCGGGACGAACCCGGTGTTCGCCGCGTCGAACTGGAACTGGCCGAAGACGCCGTCGGGCGCGTCGTTGTCCGGATCGACAACCGGCGTCTCTTCGAGCGGCTCCTCAGTCGTTTCCTCCGGCGGCTCTTCGGTTGTGGTCGGCTCTGTCGTCTCCGCCGCCGTCGTGGTCGTCATCCCACCGTTGCTCGTCGTGGTCGTGTCCATACCGCCACCGTTCCCCCCGTCGGTTCCGTTACCCGATCCGTCGTCACCGGAACACCCTGCCACACCGATCGCCGCACCGGTCAGGACGACACTGAGGAACCGTCGCCGATCAGATTCCTGTTCCATGGTACCAATTGCCATATGCGGACGCATAAAACATGTGGATGATTTGTCGTTTCGATAGCCAGGACACCTTCGGCAGCTCAGTGGCCGTAGTTTAGGACCGCGAGAGCATCGCCTTCAGCTGTTCGCGCGAAAAGAGCGTCGACGGTTTGTCCATGTGGACACCGATTTTCCCCGAGAAGAGCGACAGGCCCACGCGCTGGACCGCCGTCGGAAGCGAGTAACAGCGCCGGACGAGCGACCCCAGCCGGATCTCCCGGCCGAGATCGTCGCGCCATGCCGTCTCGTAATCGGAGAGCGTCATCGGATTCCGGGGATCGATCGTCTCGACGGCGTGATCGGCCGCGAACATCCCGTAGCGGATGCCACCGCCAGTGAAGGGCTTGGTCTGACCCGCGGCGTCACCGAGCAGGAACGCCCGCTGGGAGGTGACCGTTTCGGGTGGTCCGACCGGGATCAGGCCCGAGCAACGGTTCGTGGTGTCGGCGTCGTAACTCTGGGTGAAGGTGTCGAACCACTCGCCGACCTCTGCGCCGGGTCTGGCCGCCAGGCCGTACTCGACGCCGGCGTCACCCCGGGGAATGCGCCAGGCGAAGAATCCGGGGACGGTGAGGTGGACGTCCACGAAGTCCTGGTCGTCGGGTTCCTCGTCGAATCCCAGCACGCCGTGCAGGAGTTCGTCCGGTTCGGGCAGGCCGACTTCGCTCCGTACTTTCGAGCGCGGGCCGTCCGCGCCGGCGACCATCCTCGCTTCGTGGGTTTCGACCCCGTCGGGGCCCCTGACTGTGACTTCGACGTGGTTCGGGTGTTCCTCGACGGCGGTGACGGTGTGGTTCTCCCGGACGTCTGCACCGGCGTCGCGGGCGGCCTCGGCCAGCCACCGATCCAGGCCGACGCGGTCGATGACGTGTGAGATCGTCGTGTCCTTGTAGAAGCGATAGGGCTTGCTGTCGGGGCCACCCAGCCGGAAGCGAGCGCCGTAGATCTCGTTCTGCAGGAGGTCCTCGCGGGCGCCGTCGGGCGTAAACTCCCAGATGTCAGTCGAGACGTGGCCCGAACAGGCCAGGGGCTCGCCGACACTCCCGGCCTCGAACGCCAGCACGTCGTAGCCCTCCTCGGCCGCCCGGCGGGCGAACCGCGAGCCAGCGGGGCCCGCGCCGACGACGACGAAATCGCGCATAGGTGTTGGATACCTCTTGGCAGATAAATACCTTCTCGAATCTATTCCTTGGTCTGGGACCGCTCTTGAGCCGCTGGCTAGGAATAGCCCTCGTCGGAGACGACAACGCGCAGGGAAAGCCCTCGACTCGCTCGCGGTCGCTCTGCCGGATATTCTCACTCACTATGTTCGTTCGAATAGAGCCGACAGAGCGACTACTCTCCGACGCCAGCGAGTCTCGCCCTTTCATCCGCCAGGTACGCCACCGCACAGCCAGCCTGCCCTTCCCCGGGTCGGCCGATAAACGGCCTCCCGGCCACCGGGGGCGATCAGGAAGCGTGTTCCGCGCCGGACGGCGCGGAACCGGGGAGGTGTGGGGCTACGATAATGCAGTTGCTGAGCCCTGGTGGAATGAAAGGGCGAACCACGGTCGGGCTGCAAGGGAGTCGCTCTGTCGGCTCTATCCGAGCGGCGCGAGACTCGAACATAGTGAGAGTCTCGGCCCGAGCAAACGGCGAAGCCGTGAGCAGTGAGGATATCCGACAGAGCGGCCGCGAGCGTGGTGAGGGCTTTCGAGGAGGTGTTGTCTTCAGCAGCCGGAGTTCCTAGCGAGCGTGGTGGGATATTTCAAGAGTCATCGTCTCCTGCGGTTTTGCAGGATCTATCTCTCCACAACGCTCGCGAGCAGAGTCCGAATCAAAACTCGCCGAGCCGTGATTGCCCGCCATCCTCGACAAAATCACCAGCCCGCTCGATCGTCTGCTGAAAGGTCGACTCCTGGCTGCGGTCGTACAGCGTCGCCGCGGGGTGCACAGACACGAGCACGCGCCGCGACCCACTAGCGATAGCGACCTCGAACACCTCGCCTGCCTCGCTCGTCACCGCGACGTCCCGTTCCAGGAGGTGCTGACTCGGCACTTTCCCGAGCGTGACGGTCACGTCGGGATCGACGCGGTCGATTTCCTCTTCGAGATACCCGCGGCAGTTTGCCAGTTCCTCGCTCTTGGGATCACGGTTGTCGGGCGGGCGACAGCGCACGCAGTTGGTGATCCGCACGTCCGCACGGGAGAGGCCGGCGTCCCGGAGCGCGTCGTCGAGCACGTCGCCGCTGCGCCCGACGAACGGTTCGCCCTGTTCGTCCTCCCGTGCGCCGGGGGCCTCGCCGACGAACAACAGGTCGGCGTCGACCGGACCGACGCCGTCGACGATCCGGCTTCGGGAGTCGACCAGTTCGGGACAGCGCTCACACGCAGAGACGCACAACTGCTCGTCCATAGTCGTGCTCCGACCGGGGGCGACAAGAAGCCGCCGGCTCGGACTGCGTTCAGAATTCGGACCTTCACCGCCTCACTGTCAGTACTCGATCCCGCCCGCGTCAGCCGTCGCCTGAGCGGCCGCGAGGACGCGATCGTGGATGGGTCCGTTCGAGGCAACGAGACCGACACTGTCGTGGGTCCAGCGCTCGCCCGACAGATCGGTGACACGTCCGCCAGCCTGCCGGACGAGATAGACGCCAGCCACGGTGTCCCAGGGATGGGGTTCAAGCGTGCTGAACGTGCCGTCGACAGCCCCCGATGCGAGCAGCGAGAGCGTCGCCTGCGCGCTCTTGAAGCGAGCGAGGTCGCCGAAGCGCCTGACGATTTCCGTCGTCGCAGTGGCGTACTCCTCGCGACGATCGTGATTCCACCAGATCGTCGGGACAACGGTGCAGACGTCGGGATCTGATCGCTCCGAAACGGTGATAGACTCGCCGTTGCGCCGCGCCCCCTTACTGTCGGCGACGTAGGTATCGTCCAGGGCCGGGAGGACGTTCGCGGCCGCGACGGGCTCGCCGTCGGTCAGTGCCGCGACACTGGTTGCCCACCGCCGAATCCCGGCGACGTAGTTGTGTGTGCCGTCGATAGGGTCGACGACCCAGGCCGGCCCGGTCGCCGGGATCGATGTCGGTGCGTCGCCCTCTTCGCCGACGACGACGGCGTCGGGGTCGTGCTCACGGATCACGGCAGCCACTCGACGCTGGGCCTCGACGTCGGCCTGAGTCACGACGTCGGTCTTCCCGTCTTTGGTCTCGACGTCGAGGTCAGCCCGGAATAGCTCTAGGGCGACGTCGCCGCCAGCGGTGGCGGCCTCACGAGCAACACCGCTGCGCCAATCGTCCATACCGACCCCACCCCCCGAAGGGGTATAGAAGCACCGGACACAGATCTGAGGTAGTTGTTAGAATACGTCCGACTATATAGACATATGTCGTACTAATTCTGGATAAGGTTGGGAATATACCGAAAAAACCTCCGAATTATGAACACTTATTTGGCAAGGGTCACGGGTATGCTCTATGGAACGACGACAATACCTCAAGCGCCTCGGTGCCGCAGGTGTAATCGCGTCGATTGCTGGGTGTGGTGGCAATAGTGGCAACGGAAACGACGACGGTGGCGATCCATATGTCGACAACAAGATCAAGCTCCTGATGTCGCCCTCCGAGCCGCAGGATCAACTGCGGGCGCAGTATACTCCGATCAAGGAACGGCTCAACGAGCACGTCGACGCTGTCGACACTGTCGAGATGCAGTACGCCAACAACTACGCAGCAACACTGACGGCGCTGGACGCCGGCACCGGTGATATCGCCGAGACTGGGCCGTTTGCGGGCGCGCTCGGCGTCTCGTCGGGCAACGCCGAAGTGCTCCTCCAGCGAAAGGGCTACGGGTCCTGGACCTACTCCAGTGTGATCGTCACCCGACCGGACAGTGACATCCAGGAACTGGCCGATCTAGAGGGCAAGACAATCGCCTTCGCGGACCGTCTCAGCGCGAGTGGCTCCCTGTATCCACTGGGCATGATCAAAGAGGCTGGCCTGTCCGTGCCGGACGAGCCCGGTACCAAGGCAGGAGCCGACTTCACGCCACAGTGGTCGACCCACCAGCAGGCCTACGAGGCCCTGACTAGCGGGACCGTCGACGCCGCCGGCGTCGGCTACTTCATCGTCGCCGACGACGAGCGCGAGGGGACCGTCGACGACGTCCGGACGGTCGAGCGTGCCGAGGGCATCCCGCGTGCTCCGATCATGGTCTCCCCACAGCTCAGTGACGACGAAAAGTCGACCGTTCAGGAAGCGTTCACCGAGGCATCGGACGACCTCTATCTCGGTGCAGACGGCGAGGAAGGCACCGACGACGACCTCTGGTTCTCGGACGTCCGGCCGGCCGACGCGGACACCTACGACCCAGTCGTCCAGAAGGCCGAATCGCTCGGGTACGGTGCTGACGTCTTCGAGAGCTAACGTCACACCAGCCAATTATCACATGGCCACAATAACGATCGACAGCGTTTCGAAAGTGTACGGTGAGGACACGGTTGCACTGGACGACGTCTCACTCACCATCGACGACGGTGAGTTCGTCATCCTGCTCGGCCCGTCGGGTGCCGGCAAGTCGACGCTCCTGCGGCTACTCAACGGGCTCGAAGAACCCACTGCCGGGACGATCCGGATCGGCCACGAGACAGTTTCGGGGACGCGCTCGGACGTGGCGATGGTGTTCCAGATGCACAACCTGATCGAGAGTGCCAGCGCCTACCGCAACGCACTGACTGGCGCGCTCAACCGGACGGGGACGCTCCGGAGTCTCGCGACCCGGTACGGCCCCGATACCGAACGAATGGCCCTGGAAGCACTGGACACCGTCGGGCTCCTCGACGAGGCCAAGCAGCGGGCCGACAGTATGAGCGGCGGCCAGCAACAGCGGGTCGGGATCGCCCGCGCGCTGACGCAAGATCCTCAGCTCCTGCTGGCGGACGAGCCGGTCGCCAGTCTCGACCCGAAGGCTTCCGAAGACGTGATGGGGTACCTGGCGTCGGCGTCGGCCGAACGCGATCTCACGACGATCACGAGTCTCCACCAGGTCAACATCGCCCGGGCGTTCGGCGAGCGGTTCATCGGGCTCCGGGACGGCGAGGTCGTCTTCGACGGCACAGAGGACGACCTCACGATGGAGGTCGTCGAAGAAATCTACTACGAGGACAGCGAACACGTCGAATCCGTCGATCGGACCGAGCGCGAATCCAGCGAGAGAGCAGTCGTCGACGCGGCCGAGGGGGGATCGTAGATGGCGACCGACGATCGATCCGCTGGCGACGCGGAACCCTCCGTCAACGCTGATACCCGCATCGAGAACGCACGCCGGCGGCTCTGGCGGCGCCGACAGCTTCGCCGCGGCCTGTATCTGGGCGCGTTCCTCTCCGTCGTCGGGCTGACGTACTTCGTCTTCTTGGATTTCCTCGGCTTCTCGTTCGCCCAGTTGACGACCGACAGGGCGACCACCCAGATGGGGAAGTTCGTCGACGGGCTGTTGCCGCCGAACTTCGAGGACGTGACGACCTACACGAAGGAAAACGAGATTACCGGGCTCGACGCGCTGTGGGTGACGCTGAGCACCTGGGAGTTCGGACTCCTCTGGGGCGTCGTTCCGGGCCTCTGGCCGACCCACATCATGGACACGCTGGCAGCGGCCAACGCCGGAAACGGGAACGTCCTCGTCTCGGCCGCGTACACGACTGTCGCCGCTGGATTCGTCGGCACCGTGATGGGGTTCCCGCTCGCACTCGTCTTCGGCGTCCTGGGCTCCGAACGGGTCGTCCCCTTCCCCTTCAACTTCATCTTCCGCGGGACGATGTCGACCATCCGGGCGATCCCAGCGATCGTCTGGACACTGATCTACATCCCGATCTTCGGGATCGACCCAGCGACGGGCGTGCTCGCGATCACCACCGACACGATCGGGAATCTCGGCCGACTGTTCACCGATGAACTCGAAGAGATCGAGGACGGCCCCATCGAGGCTGTCAAGTCGACCGGCGGTGGCCGCATACAGGTTGTCGTCTTCGGGATGTTGAGCCAGGTGACGAACTCCTTCATTGCCTGGACGCTGTACATCCTCGAGATCAACACCCGAATTGCCATCACGCTCGGTGTCCTGAGCGTCGGTGGGCTCGGGATGTACATCGACAACCAGATCGGCCTGCTGGATGCGGGGTATCAGAACGCGATGGCCGGCATCTTCGTGGTCATCTTCATCGTCCTCTCGATCGAACTGATCTCTTCGCGGATCCGGGCTCGACTCCGCCCGGGCGAGTCCAGCGGTCGTAGTCTCCTCGACGCAATCATGAATCTCGGGGACCCACGAAAGTGGCTCGGCCGGATCGACGACTGAACGTGATCACTCCCGGGAGAATTCGTCGACCGCCCGCGCCGCCTGCCGGGCAACCCGGAGCGGTTCGGGACGGCCGCCCTCGGGTGTGAACGCCCGTACGGCCTGTTCGGCCTCCGCCAGCGGGCAGCCGACGGCCCGGACGTACACTGTCTCGCCGTCCACGTCCACTGCGTGACGCTCGGGCTGGGCGCGATACGTTTCGAGTCGAGCGGCGAGTTCCCCGCCGTCGAATTCGTCCCGAAGCGCCGATCCGAGGCCCGAACTCTCTTCGAAAGAGATCGACAGTACCGGGCGATCGGCGGCCTCGGCGATGGCGGGGAGATCGAGCATATTGAACCAGGCGGGCGCGATGCCGGCGATCAGGACGTAGCTGATGTCCGGGCGGTCCAGCCGCTCGACCATCTCGATCACGGTGGCAGTCGCGTCGCAGCCGCCCACTGTACACTGGCCGAAAACGAAGCCGTCGACGCTACGATCGGCTCGACAGACGACACCGGCGAGCGTGCTCCGGTCCTCGCGGAAGGACTCGGCCACGCCGAGGGCGCGAACCCCCGATTTCACATCAGGTGTTCTCCTTGATCTCTGAGAGTTGGTCGATCAGTTCGTCGTTCGAGGCCGTGAACTCGTATTCGACGTCTCCGTCGTGGGTATTTTCCTCGGCAGAGACGCCCTCCTCGTCGTCGAGGTCTGTGTCATACTCCTGGTTCTCTTGCTCGGACTCGTCGTAGCTCCCGAACCCCATGCTCGTCTAGAGAATGCAGATTCGTGTACAAAAAGATCGCTGAATATTCCCTTCATACGTTGGTTGAAACGAGCCCAGCCACCAGGCTGATACTACGCTGTCCGTTCGAACGCCAGTATCTCGAATGCTGCCGCCGTGTTACAGCCGGTAGTATGAAGCCGCCTGCGGGCAACCCCTCGGACATGGAAGTCCACACCGTCACGGCCGACGCAGAGACGTTCACCGCGAACGTCTACCTCGCAGTGGGCAACGATCGCGCGACGTTGATCGACGCTGGAGCCATGCCGGGCATCGTCGAGGCGGTCCGCGAGCACGTCGAGGACCTGGATGCCGTCGTCCTCACCCATCAGCACGGCGACCACGTCGCGGAACTCGACGCCGTCCTCGACGCCTTCGACGCCGACTGTTACGCCTACGCCGACCACCCACGACGCACGCACGACCTCTCCGATGGCGACACCATCACCGTCGGCGACGAGGAGTGCGAGGTGGTCTTCACGCCGGGCCACGCCGACGACCACGTCTCGCTCGTCGGCGACACCTCACTGTTCAGCGGTGACGTCGTCGTCCACGACGACGGCGCGTTCGACGACGGGAGTTTCGGCCGGACCGACCGTCCGGGCCAGTCCCGCGAGCAGTTGATCGAGAGTATCCAGCGGCTGCTCGATCGGATGCCCGACGGCGTCGAGCACATGTATTCCGGGCATGGGAGCGTCTTTCACGGCGATGTCCGGGACGTCGTCGAGACGGCACTGTCGCGGGCCGAGAAACGCGAACCGAAGTATCCGGAGTGAGAACGGGAACCAAAATTTCAATAGCACGCTGGCGAACTCACTGACGAGTCTTCATGCCGTCAGTCCTCGCAGATTTCTCCGGCCGGTTCAGCGTCGCTGGTTCAGAGCGTGACGGCCCGGCCGAGGGGCGAATCGTCCTCGGCGAGGACCGCCTCGTGCTCGCGGCGAGCGAAGACGCGAAAGTGACGATCCCGCTGACGGCGGTGTTCGATGTCGCACCTGGCAACGAGGCCGCGATGCTCGATGCCATCCCCGGGACGCCAGTCACCGTCGCCTACGAGAACGGGACGAGCCGGACCACCGCCGTCGTCGCGGCCGAGGAGACGACCATCGGGAAGTTCACCACGGTGCTGTTCAAAGCGCTGCTCAACGGCACACCAGTGACGCTCAAACACCCGGCAAAAGTCGGTGGGCGCGTCCTCGATACGGCGTTCAAGGGCGGCCTGCTCTCGCTCCAGTCGGGCGGTGTGGTCTTCGACACCGACGAGGGACCGGTGACGATCCCGCTTGCTTCGATCGTCGACTTCGACCGGGAAACGCGGGCTGTCGACGGGGCGGATCGGCCGGTACTCGTCGTCTCGCACATGGACACCGGCGAGGCGTTGACGACGCTTGCAGCGACCGACTCCCCGCGCAAACTCTCGATTCTCGGACGGTACTTGCGACAGACCTACGACACTCTCCTCGAATCACTCCAGCAGATCTCACTCAGCGAACCCGAGACCGAGACACTGGCGACGCTGTACTCGACTGGTGACATGGACGTCTCGCTGACGAGCGTCCTGGAGGCGAAACCACAGACCGTCAAACGAATACTCCACGCGCTCCACCAGAAAGGGTTGATCGAATCCGGCGAGAACAACCCGGTCCTCACGGCGAAAGGGCAAATCGTCGTCAATCAGTACCTCGAACGAGTCAACAGCTAGGGGAAAAGACATTTGCCGCCCTGTCGGGTTGTCCCGGGTGATGGACGCCCTCCGCTGCTCACGACGTGACTTGCTTGGACTGCTCGGTGTCGGTTTCGCTGGCGCACTCGCCGGCTGTGAACGTGGCGACGAAACGGCCGGCACCCCATCGCCGGAACAGACAACTGGACAGACGCCGACCCCGACGCAGACGACACCACAACCGACGCCCGATCCGCCCAGCGGTGGGGCGCTCAGTGATCCGGGTTTCGTTCCCGGCGACGCATTCGGTAGCGCAGTCGCGATCGACGACGCAGTCTTCGTCGGCGCGCCGAGTGCTGGATCCGACGGGAGCGGCCTCGTCGACGTCTTCGAGTGGAGCGGAGCCGATTGGGACACCGTCTCGACGCTCGGCCCGGCAGAGAGCGAGGCGGGCGACCGGTTCGGCTCGGCGCTAGCGGTCGACGGCGACACACTTCTGGTCGGCGCGTACGGCTGGGCATCCGGTCGCGACGATCCCGACACCGACGCGGCCGGAGCGGCGTACGTCTTCGAGCGCGCGGACGGCGAGTGGGTCGAGCAGACCAGACTCGTGCCGGCCGACGGCGACGCGTACGACCGATTCGGCTACTCACTGGCAGTCGAGGACGGCACCGCCCTGATCGGTGCGTACAACGACGAGGATCCGAACGGTGACTCCGCCGGCGCGGCGTACGTCTTCGAACGCACAGGAGATGGCTGGAGCCAGCAGTCGAAACTCTTCCCCGAGGACGGTGACGAACAGGATTACTTCGGTCGATCGGTCGATCTCGACGGTGATCGAGCCTTGATCGGCGCGCGGCGAGCGACGACGCTGCTCGGTGGGGAGAAAGCCGGGGCGGCGTATGTCTTCGAACGCACAGGTGCGAGCTGGAGTCAGCAGGCGAAACTAACACCCCGCGACGGCGACTCCTGGGACCGCTTCGGCGAGGCAGTCGCACTCGACGGGACGACGGCGCTGGTTGGCGCGTATGGAGACGAAGATCCGGTTGGCGATGGCCGTTTCGACGGCGCGGGCTCGGCCTACGTCTTCGAGCGCCGCGAGGGACAGTGGCGACAGCAGGCCAAACTCACGGCCGAGGCGAGCGAGCCCACCGACGCGTTCGGAGTCGAGGTCGCGCTCGACGGCGGCACAGCGCTGGTCGGCGCGCCCACCCACGACATCGAGGGTGTCGAAGACGCCGGCACAGCCGTCGTCTTCCGGCAGGACGGCACCGAGTGGACCGAGAGCGACAGCTACACCGCAGCGATGCCTACCGAGAACGGTCGGTTCGGTACAGCGGTCGAACTGGGGACGGAGATCGTAGCCGTTGGTGCGCCTGGTGCGGCCGACGATCCAGAAACAGCGGGTTCGGCGACCGTCGTCGAGCGTTAAGCGGTCCGGGGCTCTTTGGCCTTCGGTCGGAGGTTGTGATAGCCGCACTTGCGACAGCGGTCGGCACGCTTGGGGTTGCGGGCGTTACAGCGCATGCAGATCTGCTTGTCGAGGATTCGACCCTCGGCTTTCTCGAAACTGGCCATGGTGATCTGCTCTTCTGGATGCGCGCGTTTAATTGTTGCGAGTGCGGCGGCTGGGGTGTCAGGGGCTCGGCCAGACACGCAGAACCGTGAGCCCACGGGGTAACATTCACTTGGGGGGTCTGCGTATGTAGTCGTGTGTCATCTCCCGCGACCAATATCGAGGCTGTGCTGAAGGAGTCTGGCCCCGACTACGAGGACTTCAGCTACGAACAGCCGACCGGCGGGAGTCAGACTGACGTCTATCTGGTGACGCTGAACTACCGTGGGGAAACCTACGAAGTCGTCGTCAAGTTCCAGCCCCCCAACGGGGACAACTTCGCGCTGGAGCCGTATCTCCACGAGTACGTCGCCGACCGCACAGACATCCCCGTCCCGCGGATTCTGGTGTTCAAAGAGGTGCCCGACCAGAACGTCCCGCCCTATTTCGTCACCGAGCGCATGGAAGGCGACAGCCTCTCGGACAAATTCGACAGCCTCGACGCCGACCTCCGGTCGCGGATCATGGCCCAGGTCGGCGCGATCCTCGGGGAACTCCACTCCACCATCGCTTTCGAGGGATTCGGCTATTTCGGCCTGGAGAACGACCGGCTCGTCGTCGAGAGCCTCACGTGGGACTGGCGTGAGTTCTTCGACGACCTGACCCGCGGCCACCTCGACCGCCTCGAAACGACGCCGTTTGCCGACCTCTCGAAGCCGGCCGGACAGGCCATCGATCGGGCGATCGACTCGATCCCGACGACTGCGACGCCGCGGCTGGTCCACGACGACTTCCGCCCGGCGAACCTGATGTACGATCCCGAGGCCGACCAGCCCATCACGGCCGTCCTCGACTGGCAGAACGCCCTGGCCGGCCACCCCGAGTACAACGTTGCCCAGACCGAGTTCCTCTTCATCGACTCGGTGTTCCGCGATCCCGAAGTGCGGTCGAGCCTTCGCGAACAACTCCACGAGGGGTACCGGGAGTTCCACGAGTTTCCTATCGACGACGGCTACGAGCGCCGCCGCCCGCTGTATCAGCTCTCGACGCTGTTGTGGCGGATGGCCGGCTTCGAGCGCGCGTTCAGCGACGCCGGTGGCCTCGCCGAAGCCAGGGCGAAAGCCTACTATCGCGAACAGTTCGAACACCTCGTCTCCGCACTCCCCGACTGACCGGCGTCAGCGACCCTGGCGGCCGGAAAACACTATTTCCGTTGCTGGATCGTTGTAACGATACACCCGAAACAATCATCAGACTGTAACGACCGAGGATTACGATGTTTTCAAGACCCCTGGTCACATAGTGAGGGTGATTCTCATGTCGAGCGATTTCACGGTCCGTCGCTACGAGGCAGACGACGCCGAAGCCGTACGGAACCTTCACGACAAGTGGTCGTGGGACGTCGAACACCCTGAATCGGAGCACCCGAATATGTATGCCGACCTCGACGATGTCGAGGGTGAGTATCTCGATTCGGGTGGGGAGTTCCTCGTCGGTCTCGAAGACGACCATCTGGTCGCGACCGGCGCATTCGAGCAACTGGACGAGGAGACGGCTGTGCTCCGCCGAATCCGGATCGATCCGGCCTATCAGCGCGAGGGCTATGGGACGAAGATTCTCGACGCGCTCGAAGCCCGAGCTGACGAGGCCGGCTACGAGGAGACGATTATCGACGAGATGGGCCTGAACGACTCGGCCCAGGAGTTCCTCGAATCCCACGGCTACGAGGTGGCTGACCGCGATATGCACCTGGGGACCGAGCTCATCTCCTACCGGAAGACGATCGCCTGATCTGGCGTTCTCGCGGCCGCAACCGAACGTATCGGGAGTAGCGTAGCCGGATGTCGACACGCTTTCGACGCTCGGTCATCCAGTTCAGGTATGGGCGATATCGAGGAGGACCGCATCTACGCGGATACGCTGGGAAAGACCGACCTGTACGTCGCGACCGGCCTTGGCGTCGCGGAGGTGTCGGTCTCGAACGATCGCATCGGACAGTTCAGCCTCGTCCACCGCTGTAGCGCACGTGACGTGGCCGCAGACGGGCCGCGCGTGCTCGTGGCCACTGACGAGGACGTACTGGTCATCGACCCCGTGGACTCGTCCGTCGAGTCACTGGATTTCGGGCCCGCCGTGGCCGTCGGCGTCGCCGACGCGCCGCTGGCAGCAGCGCCCGATGGCACAGTCGCGCGAGCTCGCGAGGACGGTTGGGAGCCGCTGGGAACCGTCGAGTCGGTGCGGGCGATCGACGGCGATCTGGTGGCAAGTTCCGACGGTGTATTCCGGGCCGACGAGACCATCGAACACGTCGGATTAGACGACGTATTCGACGTCGTGGGGAGGGAGACTCCCTATGCAGCGACCGGCGAGGGCCTCTACCGACTCGGCCCGGGCTGGACGCGTGATCTGGACGGGGACTTCCGGATGGTCAGCGCGGCAGACGAGCAGGCCCACGCCGCGACCGCTGACGCGCTGTACACCCGCGAGGACGGCTCCTGGCGCGAACGCGACGTTCCGACGACCGAGCCGATCGTCGATCTCGCGTACGTCGCGGATGGGGGTCTCGCGACCGACGCGAGCGGGGACTCGTTGGACTCCCAGTCCGGCGGTGGGGTCGTCGCCGTCACAGAATCGGGCACGTGTCTGGTCGATCCGGTCGCAGCCAAAGACGGCGCGAGCGGGTGGCGCTCGCGCTCGCTGGGACTGCCGGAGACGACTGCGCTTGCCGTCCCCGAGCAGTAGTCCGGCGACGCCGGGGCCGGTCGCCACCATCGGCGAGGAGTGATCGACGCGTTTTATCGGGATCAGGCCGAACGACTGGTATGGACGTCCCCGTGAGCGAACGCGGGCGACTCGCGGTCGTCGTCTGGGGGGTGCTCGTCTCCCAGACGTTTCTCTATCCCGGCCTTGAGGATCTGATCGCCGCGCTCGGTGCACCAGGCGACATCCAGGCCGGGATGTGGTTTCTGGTCGCGGAGTTCGCGGCGTTCATCACCTGTGCAGTCGTCTGGGGAGCGCTCAGCGACGCCTCGGGGCGACGAACGCCCTGGATCGTCCTCGGGGCACTCGGCGGTGCGGCCTGCTACGGCTCGCTGACACTGTTTCCCTCGCTCGGGCTGGGATTCGAGGCTGTTCTCGTCGTTCGCGTCCTCGGCGGGGCGCTGACGATCGGTGCGTTCTCGCTGTCGATCACGATGCTGATGGACCTCTCTTCGAGCCACGGGCGGAACATGGGTGCCGCCGGGATCGCGATCGGCCTCGGGGCCGCGCTGGGGTCGGTCGTCGGCGGCCAGCTCTCGACTGTCGACCCGCTTGCGCCCCTGCTCGCGAGCGCCGCGGTGCTGATATTCGCTGCCCTCCTCGTCGCGACGGTCCCGGATCGCGCGGTCGGCTCGGCCCGCCGTGCCACTGGGCTGTTCACTCGCCTCCGCGCCCGTCGCCAGCTGGCGATCCCATACGCCTTCGGGTTCGTCGACCGGATGACGGCCGGCTTCTTCTCGCTCGTGGGTGTGTTCTACTTCCGGGAAACGTTCGGTCTCGATGCGGGCGCAGTCGGGCTGACGCTCGCGCTGTTTTTCGTCCCCTTCGCGCTGTTGCAGTACCCCTTCGGAACGTGGTCAGACCGCATCGGCCGATTTCTCCCCGTGGTCGGCGGGTCGGTCGCCTACGGACTGGGCATCGTCGCGGTCGGACTCGCGCCGACCTACCCGCTGGCGGCCGCGCTGATGGTTATTGTTGGGATCTTTGGCGCGCTGGTCTCGCCGACGACGATGGCGCTAGTCTCGGATCTGGTCGACCCCGAGGAGTCGGGAACGGCGATGGGCGGGTTCAACGTCTTTGGCAGTCTCGGCTTCCTCTCGGGGTTTCTGGTCGGCGGCACGGCTGTCGAAATCTGGGGGTACCTCCCGGCGTTCGTCCTCGTCGGCGGACTCGAACTCGCGATCGCGGTCGTGGCTGCGCCTGCGGTCCGGTCGATCGAGTTCGACCCGATCCTCAACGCGGCCCAGTGACCGTCGGTCGCACACGCCCACCAGACCGAAAACGGGTTTATCCCCGGCCGCTTCCGACCGCACATGATCGTCAGCGGCTCACAGTCCCAGGTTCTCGCGGCCGAACTCGCCGCCGTCACCGACGAATCGCTGGCCCGCGTCGAGTACGACCGCTTCCCTGACGGAGAGTTGAAAGTTCGCGTCCCCGACCCGCCCACAGATCGTGCAGTCGTCGTCGCCGCGACGCCGAGCAGTGACGCCCACGTCGAACTCCTGCAACTGCAGGACGCTCTCCGGGAAGCCGGTGTCTCCGAGATCACGACTGTCCTGCCGTACATGGGCTATGGCCGGCAGGATCGGGTCTTCGAGACGGGCGAACCAGTCTCGGCTCGCGCGATGGCCCGCGCGTTCTCGACCGGAACGGACCGCGTCCTCGCCGTGAACCCCCACGAGCCCGCCGTCGCCGATTTCTTCGACGTACCTGCCGACACTGTCGACGCCGCCGGTCGTCTCGCCGAGCCGCTGCCCGAGGACCTCACCGAGCCGGTGTTCATCTCGCCCGACGAAGGTGCGGTAGAGATCGCCGAGACCGTCAGTGAGGCCTACGGGCGAGGTGCGATCGACTTCTTCGAGAAGACCCGCCACTCCAGTACCGAGGTCGAGATCGAACCCCGCGACGCCGTCGTCGAGGGTCGTGACGTCGTGCTGACCGACGATATCATCGCCACTGGCTCGACGATGTCCGAGTCGGTCGAAGTCCTCCAGGAACTGGGCGCGGCGCGTGTGTTCGTCACCTGTGTCCATCCGATGCTCGCGAGCAACGCCGTCCTCAAACTCGCTGCTGCGGGTGTCGACACAATCTTCGGGACCGATACGCTCGAACGCGCCGTCAGCGAGGTCAGCGTCGCGCCGGCGATCGCCGACGCGTTGTAACTACCGGGCCGTCAATTCCTGCGTGATCACGACGGCGTTCGTCGGGACGTGGACGACTCGGACGGTGACTACCCCGTTCTGTGGCACGGTACACTCGCCGCCCGGAATCCGGAATTCGACTTTCTCACCGGCTGTGAACGACTCGGCTTTCAGCGCCCCGAGATCCCACGAATACCCCGTGTCATAGCGGTTGTCGAATATATCGGCTCCCTCGATGTTCGACTGCTCGATCCGGTTGCTATCGAGTGGTAAATTCACCAGCCGGCCGCGTTTCGTCCCGTCATTACAGGTCGCACTGACCGCCACCTCCATTTCGTCGACGGAAACGTCGTCGCCAGCCACGTGCCGGATCGTGACGATCTGTTCGTCGCTGCCGCTCTGAAACGCTTCGAACGCCCCGCTGGACTGGCCGACGACCGGCGCGGCGTCGTCGACGTCCTCGGTGAACCCGAGCGCGAACATCGACAGCACTGCTGCCAGGATCACCGCAATCGCGACCATGAGAATCGTCGAGACGACCGGTGCGACGGCACGTGACATCGAACTCACTCGTTACTTCGGTCGAACCGATAAAAGAGTTGAGGCTACCGTGTCACTCGACCGGCTGGCCGAACGCGTACCGCGGTTTCACGTCGTCGACGCGAATTTCGACCACGTCGCCCTCTTCGACGCCCGAGACGAAAATCGTGTAGCCATCGATTTTGGCGATGCCGTCGCCGTCACTCCCGATGTCGACGATCTCGACCTCGTGGGTGTCGCCCTCGCGGACCGGGGCCGTGAGTCGGCCCTTGGCGACGAGATACACCTCCGAGGATTCGTCGCGGGTGGCGTCCGGGCGGACCCGGCGGACGTACTCGAACTCTTCTTCGACGTCGGCCTCGAAGTCGTCGAGGTCCTGGCCGTCGAAGACCTTCGCCGCGAAGTCCCCGCCAGAGTCCAGCAGGTCGAGCGCGACCTCGAAGGCCTGTCGCGCGAGGTGGACCGACCGGGCGTGGTCGAGTTCGTACTCGCCGGTGACGTTCGGCGCCATGTCCGAGATCACGACGTCGGCGGGCCCGCCGGTCTCGTCGCCCGTCCCCACGAGGTCGCGAATCTCGTCCTTGGTCCGGTCTTCGGTCATGTCCCCGCGGACGTACTCGACCGTGGCCTCGGGATCCTCGAGGTCGTCGATCCGCTGGCGGTCGACGCCGACGACCGTCCCGTCTTCGCCGACGCGCTCGGCGGCGACCTGCAGCCACCCGCCGGGGGCAGCCCCGAGGTCGACGACGGTATTGCCCGGTCCGAACAGGCCGGCCGTCTCGTCCAGTTGCTTGAGTTTGTAGGCCGAACGGGCGCGATACCCCTCCTGTTTGGCCATGTTGTAGTATTTATCTTTTCGTGACATAGTGCCTCTCCACTAGGATTTGCCCGCTAGCGCAGTGCGAACGCTCGATCATGGCAAGAGAAACGCTGCCGACACAAAAAGGGGTGCCGAATCGAGGATTAGCCGCGTCGCTCTCTGTGCCGGTCTGCGCCGATACCCACCTGGTCCATACTCTGGGGCGGGAGTATCATCTGCAATATTCGCTGCCGGTGATTGATTATCGTCCGACCCGTACACTGGATAATGAGAACCAGGGGTGACGACCCACTCGGCAAACTCCACATCCTGTACGTGAACGACGATGCCGAATTTGCCGAGTTGGTACGAACGAAACTGGCGACCAGTCACGCTACGTTCGATATTACGACCGCCAGCACTGCCGAGGAGACACTCAGAGAGATTGCTTCGTCTCCGATCGACTGTGTCGTCACCTGTTATTCACTCCCGGAGACGACCGGGATCGAGCTGGTCAGGACGATCCGGTCCGACGGATACGACCTCCCCACGATCCTGTTCACTGGCCGTGATAGCGAGCAGGTGGTTCGGGAAGCCACCGAAGAGAACGCGATCGAGTATATCCCGATTCACGCGACTGAAGACAGTTTCTCGCTGCTCGCGAGCCGCATCCGGACGCTCGTCGAAGCCGCTCGCGATCAGCAGCGGGCCCAGCAGTTGTCCGACCGCTTCCAGCGGACGCTCGAGCGGGCGACTGACGCGATCTATGCAGTCGACGAGGAGTGGCGCATCGAATATATGAACGGAAAGATGGCCCGGCGCGTCGACCGTGACCCGAAGACAGTCGTCGGAGCCATACTCTGGGAGGAGTTCCCATCAGTAGCCGGAACCGAACTCGAACAACAGTATCGAACCGCGATGGAAACCGGCGAGTCGGTGACATTCGAACAGTACGTCGGGCAACCGTACGATTACTGGGTGGAGGTTCGCGTCTTCCCCGACGAGGACGGACTGACCGTCTTCTCACGTGAGATCACCGCCGAACGTGAGCGTGAACTGGACCTAGAGCGCAGTGAGACGATTCTACAGAATATCCACGATATCGTCCTCGTCGTCGATTCGGACGGTGTCGTACAGTTCTCGAATTCGGCCGCGGAGCGGCGGCTGACGAGTGACTCCGGTGGACAGTTGGAAGGGCAACGACTGGCCGACGTTGTCGGCGATCGAGTCTCCGAGACTGACGCTGATCGCTTCTCCAGCGCCATTACAGCGTCGCTCCAGCAACTCGAAGGTGATGGCGGCGTCACCGGGCTATACGACTCGGACCTGCAACTCGAGTTCGACAGCGGGCAGGGAACGCGAACACTCGACGTTCGCTTTACACCGTTCGAGCGCCCCGGGAACGACCACGTCCTGGTCGTTGCGCGTGACGTGACAGATCAGAGCGAGGCCACCAGACAGCTAGAGCGGGAACGCGACGCATTGCAGGAACTCCAGATTGTCATGGCTGAAAGCGACATTTCGGCGGAGACACGTCTCGAGGAGTTGCTCGAGGTCGGTTGCCGTACGCTGGGTCTCGAAATCGGCATCGTCTCACAGATCGAGGATAGCGACTACATCGTCAGAGCAGCCCACGCACCGAACGCTGACATGACCGCTGGCGACCGGTTCGATATCGAATCGACCTACTGTGCGGAAGTGGTCGAAGACGACGGCGTGTGTGCGTTCGCCGACGCGGCGGCTGCTGGGAAGGAATCCCATCCAGCATACCGCGAATTCGAACTGGAATCGTACATTGGCGCGCCGCTGGTCGTCGACGGCAGCCGCTACGGGACTGTCAACTTCTCGAGCCCGACGACTCGGGTCTCCGGATTCGGACCGCTGGAGCGAACATTCGTCGAGTTGCTGTCGGGACTCGCTGCGACCGAGATATCCAGAGACCGGAATCGCCAGGAGTTAGAGCGCCAGGAGTTCCTGTTCGAGCGCATCCAGGAGACAGCAGATATCGGAATCTGGGAGTACGCTCCACGACGGAACGAGTTGCACTGGTCGGAGGGGATTCGTCAGATCCACGGGGTCGAGGACGACTACGACCCGTCGCTCGAGGACGGGATCGAGTTCTATCATCCGGACGACCGAGAGACGATACAGTCGGCCGTCGAGCGAGCGCTCGAAGACGGTGAGCCGTACGACCTCGACCTCAGAATCGTCCGGCCTGACGGCGAGATACGTGAAGTCCGGGCGCAGGGAGAGCGAATCGAGGATCCCCAGTGGGATGATGCCGTGATCCGGGGCGTTGTACAGGATATCACGGAGCGAAAGAACGCGGAACGCGAGTACAAGGAACTTGCGAGGGAGTACGAGGCGTTGCTGGAGACGTCTGGGGACGCCATCTTCCTGCTCGATGTCGAGCCGAGCGGGGAGACGCCGACTTTCGAGTTCGCTACTCTCAGTCCGGGATACGAGACTCAGACTGGACTCACAACTACGGAGGTTCGCGGGCAGACGCCCCGCGAGGTCTTCGGTCCGGAGGATGGTGCCGAAATCGAGTCGAACTATCGCCAGTGTGTCGAGCGTCGTGCGCCGATCTCGTACCGTGAGGAGTTGGAAATCGACGACGACGCACGGTTCTGGGAGACGAGCCTCGCCCCAGTTATCGTCGAGGGCGACGTCGTTCGAATTGTCGGCATCGCACGGAACGTGACCGAACAGGTTGAGCGCGAGCGCGCCCTCGAGGTGGCCAACCAGCGACTGGAATCACTCATCGAGGCCACGCCACTCACAGTAATGGAAATCGACGCTGAGGGCACGGTCATCCGCTGGAACGACGAGGCAGAGATCATGTTCGGATGGTCACGGGAGGAAATTCTGGGCGAATTCAATCCGATGGTTCCGGAGGACAAGCGGTCCGAGTTCGCGTCACTCCGTGAGCGTGCGTTGGGCGGCGAACGAATCCGCGGCAAGGAGATTCAACGAAAGACGAAGGACGGGGAGAAACTAGATTTGCTTCTGTCCGTTGCCCCGATCAGGGACCCTGATGGTGACAGTACCAGTATCCTCGCGGTGTTAGAAGACATCACTGAGCAAAAAGAGCTAGAGCGGAAACTCCGCTCACTCCAGGAGACAGCCCAGCGACTCAGTGGGGCACAGTCGAGAGAGGATATCGGAACGATCGCCATCGAGGCGGCCGAAACGATACTCGGATTCGATATCGCTGCCGTCTGGGAATACAACGAACAGGCGGACACGCTAGACCCGGTCGCTGCGAGTGACGCCACACGTGAGTTGGCCGGTGAGCTACCGCGACTGCGAACCGAGGACAGTCCTGGCTGGGCGGCGTTCGAGTCGTCGGAAGCCCGTGTGCACGAGGATCTCATGTCGGAGACATCACTAGACGTGTCGAATACCGACATCAACAGCGGCCTCTTCGTCCCGCTGAGCGAGTATGGCCTCCTTTCGGTCGGAACGGATTCCCAACGGGAATTCTCTGATACGGATATCGATCTGCTCCAGGTATTCGGCTCGACCGTGGCGGCAGCGTTTGGCCGGGCGAACCGGGAAATGCAACTCCAGCGGCAGAACGAGCGACTCGATCAGTTCGCGAGCGTCGTGGCCCACGACCTCCGGAACCCGTTGAGCGTCGCGATGGGATTCACCGACATCGTTCAGGAGACCCAGGATCCGACCCATTTCGACAAGATCGAAACGGCCCACGATCGTATCGAACGGCTCATCGAAGACTTGCTCACCCTCTCCCGGGGCGAAACGACCGTGACGGAGCCAGCGGAGATCGATATCAACGCCGTCGCGACCGAAGCGTGGGGGTACGTCGATACACACGAGGCGACGCTCGACGTCCTCGAAGGGGCCCCAGTCGTGCTGGCGGACGAAGGACGGTTGATCCAACTGTTCGAGAATCTCTTCCGAAACGCGATCGAACACGGCGGAAGCGACGTGACAGTCACTGTCGGTCAGCTCCCCGATAGTGACGGCTTCTACGTGGCAGACGACGGCGACGGAATTCCACCGGACCAGCAGGACTCGGTGTTCGACCACGGTGTCACCTCGACCGAAGGCGGAACCGGATTCGGGCTCTCGATCGTGAGCGATATTGCGAAATCTCACGACTGGACGGTCAGCGTGACGGCTGGAACCGACGGTGGCGCACGCTTCGAGTTCGAAACGTTGTGAATCGCTCCGCGCTCGTTGCGAGGGCGCTCTAGAGGCTCCCGGACCATCCCGAGCGCCGGAGTACCTCGTAGGACGCCTTGAGCCGTTCGTCGTAGGTCGGTTGGTTCCACGTCTCCCACTCGTAGGTCGTCGTCCGGAGTGTGCTCCCAGCCATCCCTGCGGCGGCGCTATCGAGTTCAACAGCGCCTGATCGGGTGCCCTCGCCTGTCGGCTGGTAGGTGACAGCCCCGACCTCGACACCCTCGAAGGTCGTGACATCGAGTCCGGCTGCCCAGTCGGTCCGGATCCGACGCTTGCTAGAGGGATCTGCGACGTTCAGGAGGATCCACGGGAGTCGGAGTTCGACCACACCGCCGTCCGGGGCGGCGTACACGTCGGTCAGCGAGTCGTACGCGGCCGCAGTCGGATCGCCGTTGCCGTACCGCAACTCTCCTGTCTCGACGGCGTCGAACGGCACCCGTTCGTCGGTCGCCGGGACCGTGTAGCCGAGGCTGACCGGTTCGTGGACCGGGACGAACCCGGCGTCGCCGTTGCGGTAGGCGTCGAGATCCAGGTCTGCTATCCAGCCGAACTCACGGGCGAACGTGTCGTAGGACGATTCGACCAGGAGTCTCGAATCGGACGGGCCCGCCAGCCGTGCGACGAAGTCCGCTGGTGCCGTCACCTCCGTCTCGAAGGGCAACTCGGCCGACCGGCCGGTCAGGCCGACGGTCACCAGCGCGTTCGTGGTGTCCCAATCCATCGGCGCGTCCGCACTGGCGAACTCCAGGCGGATGGTCAGTCCCTCGTAGTCGTGGGACACGCGAACGGTGTCGAGCGACCGGGCCGGCGAGTCAGAGAGCGCGGTCGCCGGGACGCTCGCTGCGTCGGTCCACTCCTCGTCGGCACCGCTGAGCGAGACGCCGTCGGCGGGGTCGAACGCCAGCAGGCCGAATCGCTGTTCGGGCGTCTCGACGTTCGACCAGAAGGGGCGACGGCCCGGCACCGACCGGGCGTCGAGGTTCCAGGTCCGCTTGAACCACTCGTTCTGCCAGGCGAAGGCAATCCCGCCGACCCCACCGGCCTGACGAATGTCCTCGTACATCGCGGCGACGAGTTCACCCTGTCTGGTCTCGGTGTGTCGGCCCTGATCGCGGCCGTGGACGTGGCGGTGGGCGATACCCCGGGAACTCGGGACGCCGAACTCGGCGACGACGAGCGGATGAGCTGTCGCGTCCACGAGGTCGTTCAGATAGCCCGCGTAACTGTTGTGCTCGCCGCGATGGTCGACATAGTCGACGTACGCCGGCGTCTCGTTCAGCAGGTCCGGATAGTAGGGGTAGGCGTGATACGCGGCGAACGTGCCCGCGTCGAACTCGTCGGTGGCGCTGATCGCGTCCGGGTCGACGCTGACCCGGTCCTCGTCAGGAAACGGTTCGTACGGGTGCGAGAGTGGGTCGGTCGTCACCCAGTTGACGAACGCGGCTGGGTGTTGAGTGCCGTACGTGTCTTTCCCGTGGGCGACGGCCCGGTCCAGCCGGCGCGCGAGCCACCGCTCGAATGCCGGTGCGCCGTCCGCCCGGAGGTAGCGGCCTTCGGCGGGCCCGACGGTGTCGGCTTCGTTGGTCGCGGCGACGACCTCCGGCGGCCATTCGATCCCGAATAGCAGTCCCAGCGTGGCGTCGCTGACGTCGGCGTCGTAGGTCCCGCTCGCGTGGCCCGGTCGATCCGGCAGCGTCGTCGCCCCGTGGAGTACGTCGACGGTCCGCTGGAGCTCCTGGTCGACGGTCGCGGACAGTTGGCCCGCGTCCTCGGCCTCAAGCAGGTCAGGAGTCGGGACCCACGTTCCTTGCAGCACCAGCAGCGGGTCGGTCGCCGACTCGTTGTAGGCTTCCAGCGCGCGGTAGAACGCTGGCGGGTGGATCGTATAGGTGCGGACGACGTTGACGATCTCGCCCATCGCGGCGATCCACCGGTCGTACTCCTCACGGGTGATCGCTGCCTGGCCCGGAAACACTCCGGGCTTGGTCATCCCGAGGTTGATCCCGCGGACGGTGAAGGGGGCGTAGCCGTCGCCAGTCCATCGCTCGAAGCCCTCCGAACCGACTCGGAACGGAACCTCGACCGCTCTCTGGGGCGTGGTCGTCGGCGGATCCGGATCAGCTGGTGTGGTGCGAGTCGGTCGTTCCGTTTCGGAATCCGTCTCTTCGGTCGTCTTGTCTCTCGAATCGCCGGTGCAACCAGCCAGCCCCGCGAATCCGCCGACACCCACTGACGCCAGAAACCGACGTCTATCCATATCCAACCCTGTGCCTGGAGACACATTAACACCTCGTGGCACGGTCGCTGAAATGACGGCACTTTTATCGACGCAAGTATAATTATTCTAGTGAATGACGGGTGACGTCCTCGCCGTGGACGACGACGAAACGATCCGACAACTCGTCCGCCACCAATTGGATGCTGCCGGATACGAGGTGCGTGTCTGTGAGGACGGGCGCGAGGCTGCCGACCTGCTCGACAGCGGCTACGAACCGGATATCGCTGTCATGGACGTGATGATGCCGCGGCTGGACGGCACCAAACTCGCGCGGATGATCCGTAGTGGGAACCTCGGGGTCAGGCCCGACCTCCCGATCGTCATGTTGACCTCTCGCGGCCGGGAGGAACACGTCCTCGAAGGCTTCGAGTCCGGCGTCGACGACTACGTCACCAAACCGTTTCGGAGCGCGGAACTGCTGGCCAGGATCAAGAGACACATCGATGACTGATGCTGTGGGCTGTCTCTTCGGCCAGCTAGTCACCACCCACGGGTGGCGACCGTCGGCAATAGCGGACAGCCGCCAGCACGACTCCTGGGGTGGCGGCTGATGGCCGACGTCGTCGTGTTCGGATACATCATCCCGGTGGTCGTGATCCTCGCAGTTGTCGCGCTCCTCGTCGGCCTCTCGCTCGCGGTCTCGTTGTATCTCACCATCTCGCTGTCGGTCTACCGCTCGGTCAAGCAAACCCGGCGCGACCGCGTTCGTCCCGACCTCCGGAACGGCTTGTTCGACCGTCTCTTCGCCGAGGACCCCGACTGGGAGGGGTGGGTTGAGGACATGTCGTCCGTCGAGCGTGAGGTCGCCGAGTCCCTGCTGGACGAATATCTGCGGGAACTGGACGGGAAAGAAGCCGTACAGCTCCGTGGCCTCGGCGAGGCGTTGGGCATTCCCGAGCGCGCTGGCAACCGCCTCTCACACAGAGACGTGTACACGCGATTGGACGCGCTGACCTGGCTGACGTTACTCGAGCATCCCGACCCCGTCCTCGATTCGTCGTTCGAACCGTCGACCCCACGTGAGCGGGCATCGACAGTGACTCTCCTCGATTCGAGTGATCGGCTTCCCGACACGGCGACCGGTGTCTCGATGCTGCTCGAGGGGACCGACGAGCAGTTCACCGTGTTCGGACAGGACACGTTGTATCGGGTCGCCAGAACCGATCCGGAGCCGCTGCTGGAGACAGCCAGCAACGAGTACGACACCTGGCCCGAACCCCTGCTGGCCCAGGTGCTCTCGGTCTGTGCACACCTGGAGACGAGCGTCCGCGGCGGCGAACTGAACTGGCTGACGGCTGCCCTTGAGACCCAGAACGAGGCGATCCGGGCGGCCGCGGCCGACGCGCTCGGGAGTTTCGGCTGGCGTGCGTCGCTTCGCGATCAGGTGTTTCTCGAACGGGCGACCGACGACCCCTCGCCACTGGTGCGGGCAGCCGTCTACCAGATGCTGGCGGCGTGGGGTGATCAGGAAGCCCTCTCGATACTCCTGTTTGCGCTCGTCGAAGAACAGCACCCGCGCGCGCTCACGCTGGGAACGACGGCGCTGGTCGGGCGTCGCGACCGGATCGACACCGACGCCGGGGCGGTGCTAGGCGATGCCTGGGCCTGGAGCGACGAACACGCCGCGTACGACCGCCGCGCTCGCAAGTCGGGCTCCGAGCCGGTAGGTGGGTAAGATGCACTCGATCACACACGTCGTCTCGACCGGGTTGGTCCTGTTCAGTCTGTTCGTCATCGGCTACTACGCCGTGGTCAACAGCGGGTACCTGGTCTTGCACGTGCTCGCGTTGCTGGAACTTCGGGACGACGTCCGTGAGTCGCGCTGGGATCCGCCGTTCAGAAAGTTTGCCAGCCCGTTTTACCCCGGTATCGGGATCGTCGTCCCGGCGTACAACGAGGAGACGACCATCGTCGAGAGCGTCCAGTCGATGCTGTCGCTGAACTACCCCGAAGTCGAAGTCATCGTGGTCAACGACGGTTCGACCGACGCGACGCTCGCCCGGCTGCGAGAGAGTTTCGACCTCGAAGCCGTCGACGCCGACATCCCGTTCGACGTGCCCACCGAAGAGATCCACGACGTCTACCGATCGACGACCTACGAGGAGTTGCTGGTCGTCGACAAGGAAAACGGCGGCAAGAGCGACGCGCTCAACGCCGGCATCTGGCTGACCGAGATGCGACTGTTCTGTGCGGTCGACTCGGACACGGTCATCGATCGAGACGCGCTGTTGTCGCTGGTTCGGCCCTTCCTCGAAGCGCCGACGACAGCCGTCGCCTCCGGTGGTGTGATCCGTGTCGCAAACGCGTGTACGATCGAAGACGGCGTCGTCAAGGAGGTCACCCTGCCAAAGACCGGATTACCAGGGCTGCAGGTCATGGAGTACCTTCGCGCCTTCTATTCGGGTCGGCTGGGGCTCAACCGGATCAACGGGCTGATCCTCATCTCCGGTGCCTTCGGGCTCTTCCAGACCGACGCAGTGCGAGAGATCGGCGGCTACCGACACGATACGATCACGGAGGACTTCGACATCGTGATGCGCCTCCATCGGCATCTCAAGGAAACCGACCGGGAGTATACTGTCGACTTCGTCCCCGAACCCGTGGCCTGGACGGAAGTCCCATCGACCCGCCGCGTACTGGGTCGCCAGCGCCGCCGCTGGTATCGCGGGATGGTCGAGAACATCGTCACTCACCGACGGATGCTGTTCAATCGGCGGTACGGCCGCGTCGGGACCTTCGTCATGCCTTTCTTCGTCGCGGCGGAGACGATCGGCCCGCTGATCGAAGGGTTGGGATACGTCCTGTTGCCGCTGGCGTGGTACTTCGGGCTCCTGGAGATCGAGTTTTTCGTCGTGTTCTTCCTGCTGACGACCGGGTTCGGGGTCTTCCTCTCGTGGTTCGGGGTCTTCAGCGAGGTCTGGAGCTTCAACCGGTACGACAGTCCCTGGCAGGTCCTCCGGCTGCTCTGGTACGGCGTCCTGGAGAACTTCGGCTACCGACAGTGGAAGACACTCGTCGCCTGGCACGGCCTGTTCGAATACCTCAAGGGCGTCGATACGTGGGGTGTGATGGAACGAACCGGGTTTTCGACCGGGGACGATTAGTGACTCCAGCGGAAAATACGGCCATGAGCGAACAGGAGGTCCGGGACTACTTCCGGGACCTGTACGAGCTCGGGGTGGACGAGTCGGCGTCGCTGGACGAGAAGGTCGAACGGGCAATCACTGTCGGTCGGGACCGGCTCGACGTCGACTACGGCGTCCTCTCCTACACAGGTGCGGGTGAATACGAAGTGATCGGGTCGACGATCCAGAGCGGGGACTACATGACAGGCTCGGTGCACGACCTGGAGACGACCTGGTGTCGCCACGTCGTCGGCCAGCGGGAGTTGGTCGTGATCACCGATGCCGACGACTCTGCGTACAGCGACGATATCGCACGGGACGTGACTGGCCTGCAGTGTTATATCGGAGCACCGATCATCGTGGATGGGGACGCTTACGGAACACTGTGTTTCTCGGGCGAGGAGCCCCGGTCCGAGCCGTTCACCGAGGACGAACAGCGCTTCGTCGAACTGTTGACGCAGTGGATCAGCCACGAGATCGAGCGCGAGCGCCACTACCAGGCGCTCGACGCCCAGAACGAGCGCCTGAACGAGTTCGCCGGGCTACTCGCACACGACCTCCGCAACCCCTTGACCAGCGCACGTGGGTACACCGAACTCGCCGCCCAGACGACGACCGATCCCGAGGCGGAGTACCTCGAGATCGTCGATGACTCGCTCGATCGCATGGAGACGCTGATTACGGACACGCTCGCGCTCGCCAGGGAGGGAGCCGATGTCGGGGAACGTGAACAGGTACAGCTCTCGACGGTTGCCCGCGCGGCCTGGGACATCGTCGAGCCCGAAGCAGCAACGATCGAAATCGTCGACGACCGCCCCATTCGGGCAGACTCGTCCCGTCTCCAACAGTTGTTCGAGAACCTCTTTCGCAACGTCGATGAGCATTGCGGGGCCGACGTGACCGTGACCGTCGAAGGGACCGATGACGGATTCGCGGTCGAAGATACGGGGCCGGGATTACCGCCGGGCATCGTCGACTCGCTGTTCGGTGGCGCGTACGGTGACGGGAGACAGGGACTCGGCCTCCTGATCGTCGAGCGCGTCGTCTCAGGGCATGGCTGGGGCGGCTCGGTCCACTCGACCGACGACGGGACGCGATTCGTCTTCTCCGACATCGGGATTGTGACCGATCCACCGACTCCGTGATCGACTGATTTGCACTGTGTAGTCGTGACAACCCGCGGGCGGTAGCTGGGTTTCACACCCCGAACTGTGCCTGGGTTCCGGAACCGCCACGAGTCGGTCCCCGAAGTCGTACTCGGCGGCCAGTACGTGTCCTGGGTTACCCATCTCTCGGCGGCATCGCGACCGTCTCGACGTGTTCCCGCCGGAAGGCTTCGAGTCGCGCGTCGATCGGCAGGGCCTCGGCGTCGTGCCACTCGCCGCCGTGTGCGTTGAGCAAGAACGAGACGTCGTCCCGGGCGCTTGCGGCCTGCATCACGTCGAAGATCGCGTTCGCGTCGCTCCTGACGGCGTCTTCGACGACGACGAGCGTGTGGCCGGGATCGCTGTCGATCGCCGACTCCAGCGCGCCGATCGCGACGAACGGCTGGCCATCGCTTTCGCGGTAGAGGACGACGTCTCCCCGCTCGTGCCAGCGGATCGCGACCTGCTTGCAGACGGTGTGCTTTCCCGAGCCGGCCGGGCCGAGCAGGGCCACGTTCGTCCCGTCGCGAAGTCGTTGGTGGATCTCCTCGCCGATCGAGATGTGCGTATCTTCCCCGTCGCGTTCGACAGCGTAGCCGCCGGTGACCTCCGAACGCCCGACGCTAGCGCGCCGTCCCGTCTCCGGGTCGGGCTGGTCCCGACGGTCCAGAAACGCCGCGTCGACGCGGGCGAATCCCTGCGAACGAAGCGTCGGCGAGAGCCGCTGGCCGCTCTCGGTGAGGGCGGTCACGTCGCCCGTCACCGCGACGTCCTGTAACACTGGCGTCGCGTCGCTGGCATCGGCCCTGAGTGTCTCGAACTGCTCGCGTGCCCATGCGACCGCTGTCTCGGAGTCGTTTCGAACGACGCCGGCCACGCCATCGTCGTCGTAGGTGACCACGACGACAGTCGTCGGCCCGTCTGCGCGCTCGGCCAGCAGCAGTCCGAACGGGTGATCCGGCCCCTGCTTGGCGGCGAAACCGTCGGTCTCGGCCAACGAGACAGCTAACCGGGGAAATTCCTCGCGGCAGCGATCCAGTGCGGCGGGCCCCAGTAGGATCGTCGCTGTCAGTTCCGTCCGCTCGGCACGCGCCTGACAGAGTCGCAGGTGTCGTGAGTCGGCAAGCTGCGGCAGGATGGCGTGATACTGATCGGCCGAACGGAGGTGTTCGCCGACGTGCTCGAATAGCCAGAACTCACCCTCACCGGTCGACGCAGACGACGAGGAGAGTACGGCTATCGGGATCTCACAGTCCGACGGCAAGGGGCCAAGCACGTCCTGAGCGGCCAGCACGTCTCGCTCGTCGGCCAGAAACGCGCGATAGCGATCGGCTGCGAGTCGCCCTGTGAGCGTCGTCACGTAGCCGTCGTCACCGCGTTCGACCAGCCCGGCGTCTTCGAGCGTCCGAATCGCCCGATCGACGGTCGACCGGGACTGATCGAGGTCGTCGACGAGCTCGGGTTTCTGACGCGGCGTCTCGGCCAGCGCTTCCAGGAAGTCGACCCTGTGTGCCACCACTTCGATCGCGTCAGCGTCGTCTTCCGCTGTCACTGGTGTATACAGTCACAGATATCGTCATAAAAGTATCTCTTACTCGCTCACGGCCTGAGGTCGTGTGCCACCCGGTGAGATAAGGGGGTCGTGGCGTCTGGGTCAGCACGGTACCGTCGCCGGAGCGACGGTGGGTGGACCAGACTGCGTGCATCGATCACCGCGTGCGGAGCCCCCGAGTGTTCCCCCGACACTGTCATCACCGCGCCTGCGGTTCAGTCGTACAGTACGTGCTTCCGCCCACCCGGGTCCCAATACCCGTGACTCCGGCGGTGCGGTACCCCTGCCGACGTCGCGGCTGGCGATGCGCCTTCGCGTATCGTCGGCCCCCCTTTCAGTGCCCACTTTCCGGCGGTGCTCATCCCACCGAAACGCCGTGCCCCCTTCTGTCCACGTTCGTCACAGTCTGTGAAGCCCCTCACACCCTGAGTAGGGCACTCAGCCGGTGAGAGTAGGGGTATCGCTGTCGTAGTTGGTCGTGTCCCCATCCCGGGGAGTTGGTGGGTGTGTCAGTACGAAACCACAGACAAACGACCCGACGCGAGTATCGGAGCCAGATTATCGAGCCCTCCGGCTGCAGGAGGTGTCACTGATGTCATTCGACAGCTGGCGTCCGGCCCTGAAGACCGAGCAGATCGGCGATCCAGCCGACCGTGAACCCCCATCGCTGACCTGGGTCGCTGTCGACGACGACGGCGACGACCCGGACGCACTCGATCGCGAGCCGCGCGGTGCTGACGACGAGACAGTCGCAGCTGCCGTCGCCAGTAACGACCACGACAGCTGCGGTCGGGGGCGACCCGACAAGGTCCAGCAGGCTGACGACGAGGCCGTCGCCGAAGCGATCGCCCGCGTCGACGCTGGTAGCACGTCGAGTCATCCTGACAGTCACGGACGGGCCAACCGAGTTGCGAGCGACGAGGCGGACACCCCGGACGATCGCTGATAGAGCGGCGGCCGACTAGACACTCCGGACGACCGCTGCTGGAGTGGCGGCCGACTGAGGAGCTACGAATCGCCGGCCCACTCCAGGCCGGCGGGACCCTCTCGCGCGACAGCGTGGAGTGCGTCTTCGTCTCGCCCCACGTGTCGCTCCGCCCAGCGTGCCATCGTCCCCTCCAGTTCCGCGACGACTTCCGGGTAGTCGCCGCTCACGTCGACCTGTTCGTGCGGATCGTCTCGGCGATCGAACAGTTGCCGGTCTGGGATGTCCCAGACACCGCCGTGGTAGGTCCGGACGAACGTCCAGCGGTCGGTTCGGACCGCGCGCTGGGCGGTGTACAGCCCGTGATCGAGGACGACGTGGTCACGCCAGTCGAGCGAGTCGCCCTCGACCAGCGGGCGGAGCGACCGCCCCTGCCAGGCGGCCGGCCGGTCGAGGCCGGCGTAATCGACGATTGTCGGCGCAAGGTCGACGTTCGTCACGAGGGCGTCGCTACGTTCGCGAGTCGCACCGCCCGGCGGCTTGACGAGCAGCGGAATCCGCTGGGTCCCCTCGTGAGTGCTCCAGTGTTCGCTGTAGAGGCCGTGTTCGCCGAACTCCTCGCCGTGGTCGGCCAGCAGGACGATCAGCGTCTCGTCGTAGAGCCCGCGCTCGACCAGTGCGTCGAGCAACCGTCCGATGTGCCGGTCGCAGTAGCGGATCTCGGCGTCGTAGTGTGCCAGCACGGCCAGCAGATCGTCCGCGTCCGCGATTCCCTGCTCGGTGGCACACCGCCAGTGGTCGTCGGACTGCTGGGCGGCGATCTGCTCGTCGGTCGGATAGGCCGGCCGGGGCGGATCGAAGCGATCGATCTCGTCCTCACTGCGGTTGTAGGGGGTGTGTGGGTCCCAGAACTGGGCGTACAGAAAGAAGTCCTCGTCGCCGTGCCGATCGAGACAGTCGAGCGCCCGGTCGGCGACCGTCTCTGCGCGTGGCGTCTGGAAGTACTCGTCCTCGCCCGGCGGTTCCTGGGGCTGGTGGAACTCGTGCCAGAGGTGGTAGAACCACGGACTGGGGTGGCGGGGGAACGACGACACCGCACAGGCGGTCGTCCGGTCGTCGAAGAACATCTCGGGGAGCGTCCGGTAGGCGTCGGGGTTGCCGTCGAAACCCTCCCAGGTCGCCGGCCCGGCCAGCGTCTGTGCGCGGGCCTCGTGGGTGGCGACGCCGTTGGCGATGCCGTACCGGCCCGAGAGGAAGCCGGCCCGGGCGGGCATACACGGGGAGTTTCCGGCGTATGCGCGATCGAACCGGACGGCGTCGTCGGCTAGACGGTCGATGTTGGGCGACGTGGGCTCGGAGTAGCCGTAGGCACCGAGGTGGTCCGGGCGGAGAGAGTCAACGTCGATGACGAGCGTGTGCATGCCGACGGAGAGGAGGGCGGGAAAGTAACATTTGGGGGCGGTAGCGTTTTGCGTCTCGCCTGACCATCCAGGAACGTGACACCCGAGGATAGCAGTCGGTCACCGCTCGGACTTCCGCGACTGCGGATCGCCCTCGGATTCGCGGGTGCGCTCGCCGTCTTCGCGGCCCTGGCGCTGGCGGTCGACTGGGCCGCGATCCTGGATGTCGTCTCGCGAGCAGACCCGTTCACAGCCGTGCTCGCGTGTCTCCCAGCGCTCCTGGCGTATCTCGCCTGGAGCGAGTCGCTCAGGACGCTCTTTCGGGCCTCGGGGGCCGACCTGTCGGTTGGGTCGTGTCTCGGCGCGTACGGGTCTGCCACGTTCGTTCGGCTGATCGTCCCGGTCGGACAGTCGCTCGGCCCGGCCGTGTTCGTCTACCTCGTCGGCCGACACACCGACCGTTCGTATAGCGCCGACCTGGCACCGACGTCGATCGGCGAGGCGACCAACCACCTGTTGTCGGCACTGCTGGCGATCACCGGCGGACTGCTCGTGTTCGGGACCAGCGCCCCAGTGCAGCAGGTCCGGGTGCTCCAGATCGGGCTGGCGGTCGTCCTCGGTGGCGGAACGCTCGTTATGGCACTGCTCTGGTATCGCCGTGCGTCGATCCGGGAGTGGATTCTCGGTGGGGCGGCACTCCTCAGAGCGACGCTCGGACGCGTCTCCGAACGGGTCCGGCAGGCCCTCGCACCCGAGCGCGTCGACACGAGCGTCACACACTACTACGAGACGGCGGCCGACCTCGCGGACGATCCGCGCCTGCTGGCCCGTGCGGTCGGGCTCGCAGCACTCGGATGGGTGGCGACGGCGCTGCCGCTGGTGCTCGCTGCCAGTGCGGTCGGCGTGTCGGTGTCGCTCCCACTGGCGCTGTTCGTCGTCCCACCCGTCGGCTTGCTCGGCTTTCTCCCGTTGCCCGGCGCACTCGGCGGCGTCGAGGTCGCACTGACGGCGCTGTTGCTCCACCTCGGCGGCCTCGGCCTGACCGCTGCGGCGGCGGTCGTCCTGCTGTACCGGCTCTGCACCTACTGGCTTCCGCTGGTGACCAGCGGACTGGTGTTCACGTGGCTGTGGACCGTCGGCTGGACGCGAGCCGAGCGCGCGCGGTGACAATTGAAGTCTTTTTAAATGATGCGGTCGTAGCCGCGATCAAGATGTTCAACGCGATCGTCAGTGCTGACACGCTGCAGTCGACGCTCGACTCTAT
>Ga0207718_100268_pt1 | contig 54997 bp, 51 predicted proteins | sample A23M2SouthBayCA_FD_187749 | JGI IMG/M metagenome (GOLD analysis project Ga0207718, IMG submission 187749) | Aerobic enrichment media microbial communities from Eden Landing Ponds, California, USA - A23 M2 (SPAdes) | ecosystem: Environmental > Aquatic > Marine > Unclassified | place: Emeryville...
GGAGCGAAGCTCCCTCGCTGCTGGAGGAAGGCGGCCGACGCAAGGACCGCAGGCCGAAGGCCGAGGACCGCAGCGAGGCCCCCGACTCCAGCGAGTCGGGGCTTTCGAGGTGGTCCCAGTTTCGCAGGCTTATCTGAACACTACCGTGACGACAATCCCTATTAGCCTCGGGCGTCTGTGCTGTGACGATGAGTGACGCGCCCGGCGGGGCGGCCACGGACCCCGATTTCGACTTCGATCACGTCCCCGTGACCGACCAGTCGTTCGAGAACGCATTGGCGAAGGCCCGGGACGGCCATCGCCTCACCGTCGACGACGGGGTCGAACTCCTGACGACCGGCACGGATCGATCGGGGATCGACCCCGTTCGCAAGGAGCGGGTGCTGGAGGCGGCCGACCACCGCCGCGCGGAGGTGGTCGGCGACGACGTGACCTTCGTCGCCAACCTCAACAACAACGTCACGACGGCCTGCGATACGGGCTGTCTCTTCTGTAACTTCAAGGACCGCGCCTCGAAGTTCGAAACGGACGCGCCCGACGACCACGGCGGCTTCACCAAGACGCCGGCCGAGTCGCGGGCGGCGGTCGCCGACGCCGTCGAACTGGGTATCTCGGAGGTGTGCTCGGTCAGCGGTCTCCACCCGGCGTTCGCACTGGACGCCGAGCACCGCGAGATGCTCGAAACCGCACCGAATCCCGAGCAGGTGAACTACCGGCCGCCCGACGCCTACACCACCTCGCCGGGCACCTACGCCGAACAGGTCCGCGCCATGTCCGTCGACGGCGTTCACGTCCACTCGATGACGCCGGAAGAGGCCTACCACGCCCGCCGCGGCACCGACTGGTCCTACGAGACGGTGTACCGTCGGCTCCGCGACGCGGGTCTCGACAGCGCGCCCGGCACCGCCGCCGAGATTCTGGTCGACGAGGTGCGCGAGGTGATCTGCCCGGCGAAGATGGATACGGGTGAGTGGCTCGACGCCATGGAGGGGGCGATGGCCGCGGGGCTCCCCGTCACCGCGACGATCATGTACGGCCACGTCGAGAACGCGATGCACCGCGCCATGCACCTGAAGCGGGTGCGCGACCTGCAGGACCGGACCGGTGGCATTACGGAGTTCGTTCCCCTCTCTTTCATCCACCAGCAGACGCCGCTGTACGAGCGGGGGCTCGTCTCCGCCGGTGCCACCGACGACGAGGACGAACTCGTGATCGCCGTCTCCCGCCTGTTCCTCGACAACATCGAGAACATCCAGACCTCGTGGGTGAAGTTCGGGGACGAGAAGTCGCTGAAGACGCTCTCCTGTGGCGCCAACGACTTCATGGGGACGCTCCTCTCGGAGGAGATAACGAAACGCGCCGGCGGCGACTACGGCGAGTTCCGGTCGATCGCCGACTACGTCGACATGGTGACGGCCATCGGCCGGCGGCCAGTCGAGCGCTCGACCGACTACGAGCGACGGTGCCCCATCGACCCCGACGGCGGCCCGTACGGCCCGCGGCTCGGCCCCCGCGCCGATGGCACGCCGATGCTCGACCGCACGCCGTCCCCCGCGGACGACTGACGCCATGATGGCGACGACCCACGCGGCGATCGGACTCCTGCTCGCCGTTCCGTTAGCCGTCCTCGCACCGGATCTGGCCGCGGCCGGCGCGCTCGCGGCCATGGTCGGCGGTATTTTCCCGGATCTCGACCTCTTTGCCGGCGTCCACCGCAAGACGCTCCACTTCCCCGACTACTACTGGGTCGGGGCACTGCCGGCCCTCCTCGCCGCCGCCCTCGCCCCCACCGCGGCGACGGTTGGCGTCGCCTGGTTCCTCCTCTCCGCGGCCGTTCACTCCGTGAGCGACGCCTTCGGCGCCGGCACCGAACCCCGGCCGTGGGAGCGCACCTCCGCCGAGGCGGTCTACCTCCACTCCCGGCGTCGGTGGGTCCGGCCACGCTACTGGGTGCGCTACGACGGCGCCCCCGAGGACCTCCTGCTCACCGTCCTCCTCCTGTCGCCGGGGCTGGCCGTCTTCGACTCGACCGTCCGCCGCGTCGCCCTGACGCTCATGGTCGTCGGCGGTGCGTACACGCTCGTCCGCAAGCGTCTTCCGGACCTCGAAGAGCGGTTACTGTAGGGCGCGATACCGCCGTCCGGCTTCGTCGTCCGCGGCGAGTGCGTCCCGAATCTTCGGTCGGAGCCACGGGGCGGTACTGGGTCCCGACGCCTCGTCGACGCCCGCCCGCCGGAAGTCGTCCGGCAGATACCGCTCGTGGGTCGGCAGGCGCTCCCGCAGGGGGACGCCCGCCTCGTCCGCGATGCGCGCCAGTTCGTCCAGCGCCGGCCACGCGTAGTCGGGGTTGATGTAGTCGTCCGTCACCGGCGAGACGCCCCCCAGGTCGTCGACACCGCAGTCCAGTAGCTCGCGGGTGGGCGAGAGGTTCGGCGGCACCTGCACCGACACCTCGGCGGGCAGGGCCGCCCGCGCCATCGCCACCGTCTCGCGCATCGTCTCGACGCTCGGCCGCTCGAAGTCCGACCGCTCGTTCGGCACGACGTTCTGGACGATCACCTCCTGGACGTGGTCGTAGCGCTCGTGGAGTTCGCGGATCGCCAGCAGGCTCTCCGCACGGTCCCGCGGCGTCTCGCCGATGCCGACGAGAATCCCGGTCGTGAAGGGGACGCCGGCCTCGCCCGCCGCCCGGATCGTCCCGAGACGGCGCTCGGGGGCCTTCCGCCGCCCGCCCGCGTGGGCGGCCACGTCGGCCGTCGTCTCCAGCATCACGCCCATGCTGGCGTTCACCCCGGCGAGCCGTTCGAGTTCCCCCTGCCGCAGGTCGCCGGGGTTGCTGTGCGGGAGCAGCCCCTCGTCCAGCGCCGTCTCGCAGGCGTCGTGGAGATAGTCGAGCACGTCGTCGAACCCCCACTCGTCGAGTTGGTCGTGAACGGCGGTGTAGCGCTCGTCGGGCGCGTCGCCGAAGGTAAAGAGCGCCTCGGTACAGCCGGCGTCGGCGCCGATTCGGAGCTGTTCGCGGACCGCCTCGGGCGGCATCAGCGTCGCCTCGCCGGGCACGTCGTAGAAGCTGCAGTAGGTGCAGGTGTACCGGCAGGCCGTGGTGAGCGGGAGGAAGACGTTGCGCGCGAAGGTGAGTTCGGTCGCCGGAGCCACGTCGGCCGGCGTCACGCCGAGCAGGTCGTCGACCGCGTCGGCGTCGACGAGGCGGTCGGGGGCGACCCGTTCGTCGTCGGTCTCCGGCGCCCGTGTCATACCCCCGGCTCGGCCCCCGACGGTGAAAAAACCTCACTCCCGACGGACGCTCACTCTCCCCTCGCCGTCGGCGACGGCGAACCCGGCCTCGCGGAGCCACGCCGCCGCCTCGCCCTCGCCGTGGAGCAACACCTCGACCAGGTCGGCGGGTTCGTCCACGTCGGTCGACAGGCGCATCGAGTCGACGACTCGCGCGTCGACCCCGAGTGCGTCGGCCGCGTCGCGGTGGTCGCGGTAGGAGACGCCGTGGAAATCGACGCGGAAGTCGGGGTGGGCGACGACGAGGCCGTTCGTTCCCCCACCGCGCCCCGGCGCGATGGCGATGGCGGCGTCCGCCGCGGCGTCGACGAGGCGATCGACCGCCGACGGCGTGAGGAGGGCGAGGTCCGCGACCACGACGGCGAGCGGTTCGTCCGTGGCCGCCAGACGGGCGTTCACCGCGTCTGAGAGCGGGCGGTCGTCGACGGTCGTGGGAACCGACACGTCGGCGATCGGCGCCGTCGCCACGACTTCGGGGTCGTGTCCGGCGTCGAGGCAGGCGTCGAGTACGTCACGGAGCATCGCTCGCGCGAACGCGCCGCGCTCGTCGGCGTCGAGCACCCCGTCGAGACGGGTTTTCGGCTGTGCCGCCTCGAACGGGACGAGAATACGCATCCGCTAGCTGAGCGGGTCGTCCGGGCCCTGCTGGGAGCGCCAGTAGACGACGCCCCCGACGACGAGGCCGAGGACGACCAGCCCGCCGACGGCGTAGATCAGCAGCTGTCGGGTCTGACTGGACTGCTGGGCCTGATTCGCTCCCTCGGTTGCCCGGTTGGCGAGGTTGGTCGCCACGTCGAAACTGCCGTCGTTGTACGCCACGACGGCGTCGTCGTAGTTGGCCTGGGCGTCGCTCGGGTTTGCACCGCTCGCGCGGGCCTCCTCGATGGCGGTGCCCGCCTCGTCGATGGCCTCGCGGGCCGACGCGCTCCGTTCGGTGTAGTGGTGCGTCTGCCACGCGTCGATGGTGTTACTCGCCCCGCCCGACTGCCCGCGGGTGAGTTCCAGCATGGTGAACTCCTGGGCCGGGTCGTAGCTGTACGACTCGATTTCGGGGACCGTTCCCGTGATCCGGACCTCGACCTCGGCCGTTCCGCTGCTCGCGGCGATGTCGACGCCGGAGAACGACTGGCCCGTCGGTTCGACCAGGTTCACCTGCGACCCGGTCTGGTCGTAGAACACGATGGTCCACGAGACGTCGGTGAGGTCGGTCGATCCCGAGAGCTGCCACTGCTCGCTCTCGGGGTTCTGATACAGTTCGTCGAGCGTCACCGACGCCGATACTTGCGTGCCGACTTGGCCCTCCTCGGGAATCTCCTCGCCAGTGACGGACACTGCCGCCGCCGGGACGGTCGCGGCGAGCAGAACGACGAGTGTGGCGAGGACGACCCTAGAAGAGCGATTCGAGTTCGTCCTCGTCATCTTCGACCAGATTTTTGAGATTAGCTTCGCTCTCTTCGCGGATTTCGTTGATGTTATCCTGTGCTTCGATCGCGACCTGCTGGAGTTCCTTGATGCGGGGCACGTTCGTGATGCCCGACAGCAGGATGGCGGAGGCGACGAAGTCGCTGTTGTTGATGGGGTAGTCGCCGCCGCGAACCTCCATACTGCCGGTCTGCTCTTCGAGCCACTTCCGCCCGCGCTCGATGCCTTTCCGGTTGAGGTAGGCGGAGGGCCCGGCCATCACGAGGAGGGCGCGTTCCGTCCCGTCGATTTCACAGGGGAGGGTCAGGCGACCGAGCGCCGCTTTGCGGACGAGGCTCGTGATCCGGTTGGTGGTGTTGGCGGAGTCGAGTTGGTCCTCGATCGATTCGTCGTTGCCGGTGAGCTTCGAGAGCAGTCCACCTGATTGCTGCTTGCGTTCGACCGTCTCCCGGGCGTAGCCGACGGTCGAGACGCCGCCACCCGAGAGCGTGTTGATGATCTCGGAGCTGTCGACGACGGATTCGGCGACTTCCTGCCCCTGGCGCACTTCGCCGGCGCCAAAGAGGATGCCGAACCGCTTGACGATCTCCTCGTTGATCTCGTCGTAGCCGCTCTGGACGGATTCGCCCGTCTGGCGCCACGCGTCGTTGTCGAAGACGAGGAGGTTGTCGACCTCGTTGACGAGGGTCTGGAAAGAGCGGGCGGCGTTGAGCGTGTAGATCCCACCCTCGTCGCTTCCGGGGAGGATGCCGAGTCCGTAGACAGGTTCCGTGTAGATCCGCTTGAGATGTTTCGCCAGCACCGGCGACCCACCGCTCCCGGTCCCGCCGCCGAGTCCGGCGACGATGAGGAAGGCGTCCACCTCGTGGACTGGGATGCCGTCGATGGCGCCCTGGACCTCGCCGATGTCTTCCTCGGCGACTTCCGCGCCGAGTTCGTTGTCCGCTCCAACGCCATGTCCCTTCACGCGGGACTGTCCGATGAGCACGCGCTGGTCCTGTGGGATGTGTTCGAGGCCCATCAGGTCGGCTTTGGCCGTGTTCACCGCGACGGCCGCGCGGACGATTTCGCTCCCCGTCCGCTGGTCGTACTCGAGGAACTTGTCGACGATTTTGCCACCGGCCTGCCCGAAACCGATCATGGCCAGTTTCATAGTTTCAGACCCCTCTTCATTGGGAAGAATCCAGGCGCAAAACGAACATAAACCTTGTGGGCGAGAATGCGAATATCGGCCGAATTTGGCGCCGAAATCACCCGATGGCGTCGGGCGACTCCGCGCTCGGTCGTCGTCGGACGGGCGTCTGCCGTCCGTCAGCGATCGGCGAGGTAGTCACCGAGGGTCCGCAGGTCCGACGCCGCCACGCCGAACGCCTCGATGTCGTTGTGTGCGGTCGTGTTGTCGAACTGGAGCGAACGGTACTGATCGGCACCCATCGGCGCCCCGGGAAGCGATCCAAGCACCGTTAGGCCGACCTTCGCCAGCGCCATTGGCACCGGGACGACCGTCGCCGGACGCCCCTCGCTTCCGTGGACGCGGCGCGCGATCTCCGCGAGCGTGCGCTTCTCCGGGCCGCCGATCTCGTAGACGCCGCCGTCGTAGGTGTCGTCCTCGGCCGCGTCGGCGAGCATCGGGGTCAGGTCGCCGATCCAGATGGGCTGGAATCGGGTCTTGCCGCCACCCGGCAGGGGCGTCAGATACGGCGGTGCGAGTTTCTTCGTGAAGGGGACGAACTCGCCACCGTCGCCGAAGATCACCGACGGCCGGAAGATCACGTAGCGCAACGACGACGACTTGACGATCTCCTCCGCCGCGCCCTTGGCGCGGATGTACGCCGTCGCTCCGTCCGGATCGGCGCCCAGCGCACTCATTTGGACGATTTTCTCCACGCCCGTCTCCTCGGCCGCGTTCACGACGTTCTCCGTGCCCTGCCGGTGGACGGCGTCGTGCATGTTATCGCCGCCGGAGGGTTTGAACAGCGGCGACAGCGCCACCAGGTTGACGACGGCGTCCATCCCGCGCATGGGTTCGACCAGCGAGTCGTACGCCGTCACGTCGCCCATCGCCTTCTCGACGCCGCCCGGCAGATCGCCCTCGCTCGGCCGCCGGGAGAGCGCCGTCACCGAGTGCCCCCGCGATTTCAGTTCGCGGCACAGGTGCCCGCCAACGAACCCGCTACCGCCAGTTACCAGAATCTTCATAGCCTATACATTTTCGCGAATCGACCTAAAGCTAACGCGCTGTGAACCGTTCACACGGCGGATGTCGCTCCCTCGATGGCCTCGGCGAAGATATATAATATATCAGACAGAAACTGCACCACACGTCACAACGCGGACCCGGACGGTTAAACCGTCGCCGGGATATGATCCCGCATGCTCCTCACGCTGGAGGGCCTCGACGGCAGCGGCAAGACGACGGCCTGGCGGGCGCTTCGCGACCGCTACCCGTCGGCCGTGTTCACGCGCGAGCCGACCGACTCGTGGTACGGCGAGGCCGTCGCCCGCTCCATCGACGCCGACGACGCCGATCCGCTGGCGGAACTGTTCCTCTACACCGCCGACCACGCCGACCACCTCAGCCGCGTCGTCCGACCGGCGCTCGACGACGGATCGCTCGTCGTCTCCGACCGCTACTCCGACTCCCGGATCGCGTATCAGGCTGCGACGCTCACCGACTCACCCATCGACGACCCGTTCGACTACGTCCGGTCGATCCACGAACCCTTCTCACGCAAACCCGACGCGACGGTGTACTTCGATCTCGACCCCGAAACGGCCGCCGAGCGGAGCGGCGGGACGAACAAGTTCGAGCGTGTCGATCACCTCCGTGCGGTTCGCGAGCAGTACGAACGCCTGCTGGCCGCTGACCCCGAGCGATTCGTCCGGATCGACGCCGCACAGCCGCGCGCGGCCGTCCTCGACGACGTGACGACGGCCGTCGAGCGGCTGGTGGATTAACGCGTCGTCTCCGGCAACTCGTACTCGTCCGGCGCGGGGACGTACAGCACGTCGATCGTCACCCCGAGCGCCATCGGTAGCGCGACCATCAGCCCGAGGACCGCGCCGGTGCTCCCGAGGTCGACGCCGACGCCGAGGCTGAACACGACGATGGTCGTCACCACGAGCGCGACGGGGACCAGCAACGCCGTGTAGACGACCGTCCCCCACCGCGTCTTCAGCTGGAGGCGGAAAAAGCGAGTCATGACCGCGCTGATGACGGTGTTGCCCGCGAAGACGACACCCATCAGCACGAAATCGAGAATCGTCGCCATGCGAGGACGTAGCCGCTGGATCGGCTTTGTCCTGTCGCTACCGCCCGCCCGCCTGCCGCGCCTGGTCGACCAACCCCGCGACCGGGTCGACGTACTCGTAGCCGGGGATGAGCCCCTGCACGTACGTGCCCTCGACGTAGTTGATCAGCGCCGCCGCGTCGTCGACGCCCCGCCGCTCGTTGATGTCGGTGAACGCGAACTCGACGACGACGTCACCGTCCGCTAGCCCGACCGTCGGATCGATATCGTGATCGCCGCGCACGACCCCGTCGGCGTCGGCCACACGAAGCTCGAACGTCTCCAGCCACCCCTCCTCGACCACGTCCGCCACGCCGTCCTCGACGGCCGCCGAGAGCGACGGCGCCCGGACTCGAACCACGTAGTCGATCCGCCCGTCGTGCTCGCTCGCCTTGACGACCGCCTCGAACGCCGTCGTCGTCGATTCGAAGCGCCCCTCGTCGACGCGGTCGAACGCGCCGTGGTCGCGGAAGGCGCGCGCGACCCGTCCAGATGCCTCCGTCATGTCCATACGCAGGTCGTGCGCGGGCAAAAGTCCCTCGCGTTCCGCCCGATTCCGCTTTCGGTACCCCCGCCATCCTGCTGACGGCGGCACGCTTAAGTTTCTCCCACCGCTTCGCTCATGTGACGCTTCGTCTGGAGGGCCGAAGCGTCAGCGGGGACCAATTCAGGGCGGCAAGCGACCGTACGGACCCCTCTTTCCCCGTACGCTCGCTTTTCGCTTTTCGACGTACCTGACCGCGAGCCAGTGGCTCGTGCGTCGTGTTTCTGTGGATGAGTGATCTGATTCGAATCCCCGGAACACTGCACGCTCCTCACGTTCGTTGGACGGCGTGGGAGGGAGGGGATTCGAACCACGGTCGCTTCGCTCCCTGATTCGAATCCCTTGGACGCACTGCAGGCTCCTCACGTTCGTTGGACGACGTGGGAGGGAGGGGATTCGAACCACGGTCGCTTCGCTCCCTGATTCGAATCCCTTGGACGCACTGCACGCTCCTCACGTTCGTTCGGAGCGGCAGTGCGAGGGAGGGGATTCGAACCCCCGAACTCCTACGAGAGCGGGTCTTAAGCCCGCCGCCTTTGGCCTGGCTCGGCCACCCTCGCCCGGATGTCCGTTTCCCGCACCCCCGCAAGTGGCTTTCGGTGCAGTTACGATTCGTCGTCGCCCGTCCGGAACTCCACCGAGGCACCGAGGATTTCGGCGAGCGACGCGACGGTGTCCCGGAGCTCCTGAATCTGTCGCTGTTGTCGGTCGAGTCCGTCCGCCAACTCGTCGACCGACGCTTCGAGGTCCGTCATCTCGTCGCGGAGTTCCTCGGGCACCTCCTCCGCGAGTCGGTCGACCGTCTCGCGCACCTCCTCGGCTTCCGCCGCCGACACCAGCCCGTGATCCGACGGGTTCGTGAGCATCTGCCGGTGGGACAGAATCGCCTCCGAGACGCTCTCGCTCCCGTCGGGCAACGCGATGGTCAGCGGCTCGGCGCTCGTCAGCGCCGACTCGCTCCCGGGTCGCTCGCCCGTGTCGGCCTCGGTCTTGGTCCCTCCGTCCGTCGCCTCCGTCTCCGCCGCGCGTTCGCCGTCGGTCCGCCGGTCGGCCGGATCGATTTTCATGCTCGGACCATGGAACCGTCCGATCATAAATTGTCGTCAGACAATGATAACGGAGCTGGTAGTAGGCGTCTCATCGATTTATTGTACGTCGTTACCGGTGATCCGCCGGACCGTCTCGCGGACCACCGGCGAACAGTTACGATCATCCGTATCAGTCACGAGCGTCGTAACACGCCTCCACCCGCCGGTCGAACGCGGATGCGAGGCGGTCGGTGACCGGCCCACCACCCACGGTAACGCCGTCGAGGGTCGCGATGGGCCGCACCTCCCACGTCGTGTTCGTCAGGAACGCCTCGTCGGCCCGCCGAACCGTCTCCACGTCGTACGTCCCCGTCTCGACGGACACGCCGCAGTCGGCCGCCAGGTCGAGGACGACGGCCCGCGTCACGCCCGGGAGGATCGGTCCGGCGAGCGACGGCGTCTTGAGCGTCCCGTCGTCGACGAAGAAGACGTTGCTCGTCGCCCCCTCCGCGACGGCGCCGTCCACGTCCCGGACGAGACACTCGTCGGCGTCAGTGCCCCGAATCTCCAGTCGCGCCAGAATGCCGTCGAGGTAGTTGTGTGTCTTGGCGTCGGCGGGCATCGCCGACTCCGGAATCCGGCGGTGGTCGACGGTGCGCACCGCCGCGGGGTCGTCCCACACGTCCTCGCCGTCGACGCCACCCCGCGGGAGCGGTTTGACGATGACGACCACCGACGGCGCTACTTCCTCGGCCGGCGTCAGTTTTCCGGGCTGGACGCCTCGAGTGACGGTGACGCGGACGTACGCGTCCGCGAGGGCGTTCGCGTCGAGGGCCGCTTCGATTCGCTCGTGCAGGTCGTCGGGCACGGCGTCGGCCATCCCCAGCGTCTCGCAGGTGCCCCGGAGCCGATCCAGGTGTGCGTCCCACTCGAACACCCGGCCTCCGTACGCCCGACACGTCTCGAAGGCGGCGTCGCCGTAGAGGAAGCCCCGATCCTCGACGCTGACCGTCGCCTCGCTGGCGTCGACCAACTGGCCGTTTACGTGGTACTGCATTGGTCGAGGAAGTTCCGGACGAGGCGTTTCCCGTCCTCGGTCAGGATGCTCTCCGGGTGGAACTGGACGCCGACGTGTGGCTTCGACCGGTGGCGAACGCCCATCACCACCCCGTTCTCGTCGTCGGTGTGGGCCGTCTCCGCCAGCACATCCGGCACGTCGTCGCGCTCGACCGCGAGCGAGTGGTACCGGCCCACGTCGATCCGGTCGGGCAGGCCGGCGAACACCCCGCGGCCGTCGTGGTGGACCGTCGAGCACTTGCCGTGGACCACCTCCGGCGCGTGGCCGACCGTCGCGCCGTGGACCGCACACAGCGCCTGGTGGCCGAGACAGACGCCGAGCGTGGGGTAGTCGAGGTCGGCGAAGATGGGCATCGACACGCCCGCGTCCCGTGGCGTGCCGGGCCCCGGCGAGACGACGATGCCGTCGGGGTCCAGCGCCCGAATCCCAGCCACGTCGATCGCGTCGTTTCGCCGGACGAGCACCTCGCCGGCCGCCTCGCCGACGTACTGGACGAGGTTGTACGCGAACGAGTCGTAGTTGTCGACGACCAGCACCCGGGTCACGGCTCCACCTCCATCTCCATCTCGTCGCCGAGCGCGGTGTCGACGGCGGTCACCAGCGCTCGGGCCTTCGCCAGCGTCTCGTCGTACTCGCGGTCCGGCACCGAGTCGTGGACGATGCCGCCGCCAACCCGGAGGTGGTACTCGTCACCGTGTCGCACCAGCGTCCGGATGATGATGTTGAGTGTCGCCCGGCCGTCGAAGCCGATGGCCGCCATACTGCCGGTGTACGGCCCGCGGCGGTGCGTCTCCACCTCGTCGATTATCTCCATCGTCCGGGGTTTGGGGGCGCCGGTGATCGTCCCGCCGGGGAACGTGGCGCCGATGGCGTCGCCGAGGTCGTACCCGTCGGCCAGCCGGCCGGTGACCTCCGACACCAGGTGGAACACCTCCGAGTAGCGATCGATCCGCCGGTACTCGTCGACGGTGACCGATCCGTACTCGCTCACCTTCCCCAGGTCGTTGCGTTCGAGATCGACCAACATCGCGTGCTCCGCCCGCTCTTTCTCGTCGCTCCGCAGATCGGCTTCGAGGCGCCGGTCCTCCGCGTCCGTCTCGCCGCGGGGTCGAGTGCCCGCGATCGGTTCCGTCCACAGGTGATCGCCGTCCAGTTCCAGCAACAACTCGGGGCTCGCGCTCACCAAGTCGACGCCGGGGAACTCGAGCAGCCCCGAGTACGGCGCCGGATTCACCGCCCGAAGCGCGGCGAACGCCTCGACCGGGTGGACCGCCGCCGGTGCCGTCAGGCGGTGGGAGATGTTCGCCTGGAAGGTGTCGCCGTCGCGGATGTACGCCTGTACTCGGCGCACCCGGTCGGCGTAGGTGGATCGGTCACACGAACTGGTGAAGTTCACCGGCCCTGTCGCCGGCGGGGCACCGACCGACGGATCGCCGGTCGTTGCGGCGTCGACCAGCGCCAACGCACGGTCGACGCCGCGTTCGTAGGCCGCTTCCGGGGCGTCGCCGACGCGGGGCGTCGCGACGATCCGGAGCGTCGATTCGCCCGCCCGCCACGCCGCGAGGCAGGTGTAGCGCGCGAGTTGGAGGCGCGGCAGCCGCCGGTCGTCGACGGTCGTCGACGGCAGCACCTCGATTTCGCGGACGGTGTCGTAGGAGAGCCAGCCGAAGAAGCCGCCCGGGTACGGCACCGCGCAGTCGCCGCGGGCGAGCGCCTCGCCTTCGACCAACTCGGTGATCGTGTCGAGGACGCCCTCGCCCTCGACCTCGTGGACGGCGTCGGGATCGACACCGAAGTATCCCCAGCCGGGCTGTCCGCCCGACGTTTCGAAGAACACCGAGGGGGCGTCCCCGCGTGCCCGCCGGTAGGCCTCGAACGGGTCCGCGTCGAGCGTCACGACCACCGGCACGCGCGTCTCGGGCGCGGCATCGGCGGCGGCGTCGAGAAACGCGTCGAGCGACGTCTCGACCGTCGGATCGGCGTTCACGCGGCCCCTCCCGTCACGCCGCCGTGCTCACCACCTGTACGTGCCGCCTCAGCGGTCCACATCGACGGATTCGAGCCGCACGTCGTCGAGTGGCTGATCGTCCGGGTCCGTCTTGACCGACCCGAGTTCCTCGACGATGTCCATGCCCTCCACTACCTCGCCGAAGACGGCGTGGCTGTCGTCGAGGTGGGGCTGTGCGTCGAGTGTGATGAAAAACTGCGAGCCGTTGGTGTCCGGGCCGCGGTTGGCCATCGAGAGGATGCCCGCGCCGTCGTGTCGGAGGTCGGGGTGGAACTCGTCGTCGAAGGTGTAGCCCGGGCCGCCACGTCCCGTCCCCGTGGGATCGCCGCCCTGGATCATGAAGCCGTGGATGATCCGGTGGAAGGGGATGTCGGCGTACAGCGAGTCGCCGCGGATCTCGCCCGTCTCCGGGTCCTCCCACGTCGTCGTCTCGGGGCCGGGGTCGGCGTTCGACGCGGGGTCGTGTTCGGCGAGGTTGACGAAGTTCTCGACCGTCGTCGGCGCTCGATCAGCGAACAGTTCGACCGTGATGTCACCGTGTGTCGTGTGTAGCGTCGCAGTCGGATTGCTCATACCGTTCCCTTGCGGTCCGGCGGGATAACGTTGCTGTCCCGCGGCGCTCAGGCGACCGGCATCGGCGTCGTCGTCCCGTTGTCGGCGTCGTCGTCCACGCCCGGCGGCGCCTGGTAGTCGCCCTCGATCATGAACTCGGCCATGTAGGCGACCACCCGTTCGTTGTCGGCGACTCGGTACCGGTCGCCACGCATGAACGTCTTGTCGCCGAGCAACAGGACGTTGTTCCGCTCGACGGCGACCGGATACTCGCCGGTCACCTCGTCGCTGCCGGATTTGTGGGTGTTGGGCGCGCTCCGCAGCAGGACAGTGCCGTTCCGTGCGCTGACGGCCGCCGCCGTGTACATCGTCGTCCGTTCGACGCTGTCGAGTCCGCCCTCGCCAGTCGGGCGCACGAGGACGTGTTTGAACGTGCCGTCCGCGTTCTCCTGATTGTAGAGGTACTCGGTGTCGACGCTCATCCGGTAGCCGGAGGCGAGCGTCGTCAGGCGGCTCTCCTGGGTCTGGACGCTGCTGCCGAGGAGGCCGGTGCTGATGGCGGTCCGATCCGGTTCGCCGATCATCACCAGTCGGCCGCCGTTGCCCGTGAACTGCCGCACGTCGTCGACATCTCCCGGGAGATACTCCGCCCCGGGGTCGATCACCAGGAAGGCGTCCGCCCCTTCGAGCGCCGCCGCCAGGTTGCCGTCGGTGTAGAACTCGACGCTGTACCCCTCCCGAACCAGCGCGTCGACGAGCGGCTCGATGTCCGCGCGAGTGAATCGGTTGGCGTGGCCGCGGTCGATGACGACCGTCCCGGTGTCGTCGGCCGCGGGGTCGGGATTCGCGTCGACCGTCCCCGTCGCCGCCACCGGCTCGGGGACGACGGCGTCGGGTTCGTACTCGGGGTTCTGGAGCGTCGCCGGTTCCTGCTCGTCACCGAGGAGTAGCGGGCCGCCCGCCGCCACCGCGACGACGACGGTGACAGTCAGGACGAGCACGACCAGCCGCTTGGCCAGTTCACGCCGCCACATGGGTTCCTCCCGGCGTGCGCCGCGCCGTGGTCGCACCCGCGCCCGCAGTTCCGCTCCCCGCGAAGTCGGCCGTCCCGTTCGTCGACGGGTCGAGATACGTTGCCGGCACCATCAGGAACACCGGCCCGGACGGCTCCTCGCCGTAGAGGTAGTCGGCCGACACCATCGTCTTGTTCGGCGCGGTCGAGGCGATGTAGTTCGACCGCGAGAGGAAGCGCGCCGTCCCGTCGGGGCGCATGACGCGCACGTTGTAGTTGTCGAGTCCGGCCTCGTCGGCCGCGTGTTCGACGGCGGCCTGCCGCCCGCCGATGGAGTCGACCAGCCCGTTCTGGACCGCCTGCGTCCCGCTGTAGATGCGCGCCTGTTCGAGTTCGGTCCGCGACAGCTCCAGCCGATCACCGCGCTGCTCGAACACGGCGCCGACGAAGGCGTTCCCCAGCGATTCGAGGATGTAGTTGAACTCGCGGTCGTCGCCGCCGGTCAGCTTGTTCGGCCCCGTGGTGGAGATGACCGTCGTCGGTTCGAGCGCCGTCGGCGTCGTCGCGAGCACGCCCACGCTCCCGACGGTCGAGGCGGGCTTGGCGTAGATGTGATCGCTCGGAGCGATCGTGTAGTACGCCCCCGACGCCGCCGCGGCGTCGACGCTCGTGATCACCGGCATCTGCTGGGCCGTCCGCTTGGTCTGGAGATACATCTCCTCGCTGGCGGCGGCACCACCACCTCCGCTGTTTACGAGCAACACGACCGCCTCGACGTCCGAATCGGAGCGGGCCTGTTGCAGCATGGCCGACACGCCGGCCGACGTTCCGCCGTCGATGGTCCCCGACACGGGAACGACCGCCACCGTCCCTTCCGAGGACGTGGCGTTCCACGCGACGGGGGCCAGCACGAGGCCGACGACCACGCCGATGACGACGAACAGCACGTACGACCGTGCGATTCGCGTCAGGAGGGCCCGGATTCTGCTCGCCATGAGTAGGTGTTGGCACAGCACTACAAAAAACGTCGGTCGCCCCGGTCAGCGCGGTGAGAGTTCGGCCAGCAGCTGCGCCCCGCGGAGGACGCCGGCTCTCGCCACCGCCTGTCCCCTGAGCGCGCCGACTTTCGCGTAGTAACCGCTCTTGCGCGCCGATCCGGCCGCGTAGTGACGCGCCGAGGCGGGTATCGGTTGGCGTCGTCCCGCCATCCGCGTCGCCCCGCTCCGCATCGCCTCCAGCACCGCCGCCCCGTCGAGCGCCGACCGCTCCACGTCGTCGATGACGAGTTCGGTGAACGCCCGCCCGACGTGGGGGACGGAGTGGGCGTCGCTGGCCGCGAGCGCCGGGTAGCCGTGGTCGGCGGCGAAGCGCCGCGCCCGCCGGTTCCGAAAGCCCGTGAACAGCCACGAGTTGAACACCTCGATCGCGTCGCAGTCGACGAGATGCCGCCGCGGCACCCCGTGTCGACTCCGCTGGAAGGGGTGGGGGACGACCGCCACGCCGCCGTGGTCGCGGACCCACTCGACGGTGTCGTCCAGCGGCGCGCGCCGGGGCGGCATCTCGTCGACGCCGATAGCCAGCAGGTGGCCAACTTGCGTCGACACCTCGACGCCCGGAATCCCGACCAGGCCGTACTCCGGGGCGAGATCCGCCGCCCGGAGCGACTCGTGGAGCACGTCGTGATCGGTGACGACGATGCCGTCCAGACCGATCTCGGCCGCCTGCTCCAGCAGCAGCTCGACGGGATCGTGGCCGTCGTAGGACCCCTCGGAATGGACGTGCGGGTCGATTCGGATCGTCGTCTGACTCACACGGTCCGTTCGGCCGGAACGAAGATAAGCCTCGTGGCTTACGCCGTCGCCGATCGGCGGCCGCTCGTTCGTGCGGCATCGCGCCCGCTCGACGACACCGATCCGCGACACTCGATCACTTCGGTGCCCAACCGCTGACGCGGACTACTCGACGATCGTGCCCAGCGTCTCGTCGAGGGTGGCTCGCACCGTCGCCACCTGTTCGTCGTCCAGTTCGACCAGCGGCGGCCGCACCGCGTCGTCGTCGATGACGCCGCGTTCGACCAGCACCGCCTTCGTCGTCGGGGCGAACCCGTACTCCAGCGACGTGTTGAACAGGGGTGCGATGTGGTTCAACTGCAGGTCGCGCCCGCGTTCGATGTCGTTTTCGGCTGCCGCCTCGATGGCCTCGTTCATCAGCCCGGGGAAGTAGTTCGACACCGCGTTGATGCCGCCGGTGGCACCCATCGACACGGCGGGAACGAGCTGGCTGTCCCACCCCTGGAACAGGTGGAAGTCGTCGCCCGTCCGGCGGATGATCTCGAGGAAGTGAGTGAGGTCACCGGTCGTGTCTTTCATCCCCGCGAGGTTGGGGTGGTCGGCCACCGCCTCGACCAGGTCGGCGTCGATGGACTGGCCGACACAGGAGGGGATGTTGTAGAGGATGATCGGGAGCGACGTCTCCTCGAGGACGGCCCGGAGGAACCGCTCGTTGCCGGACGGATCGTTCGCCCCGTGGAAGTAGGGGAGGACGATGAGGACGGCGTCGGCCCCGCAGTCGGCCGCGATGTCGATGCGCTCCAGGGTGCCGGCGACGCTCGAATCCCCGGCGCCCGGGAGGACGGGCGCGCCGTCCGCCGCGTCGACGCTCGCCGAGACGACCGTCTCGTACTCCTCGTTGGTGAGGCTGGCGAACTCGCCGGTCGTGCCACAGGGGATGAGGCCGTCGGCACCGTTCTCCAGAACGAACTCGCCGAGGTCGGCGACCGCTTCGGCATCGACCGAACCGTCCGAGAAGGGCGTCACCGTCGGGACCAGTGTGGTACCGTACTCCGAGTTGGCGGGTGCAGTCGGCATAGTGGGTGCAATCTCGACCCGCGGGCAGTTAGGCGTTCCCCTGTCGCGGTGTCAGGGGGCCGCCTCGGCGTCCGCCGCCGACCGACCGAGTGCGGCGTTCAGACGTTCTTCGGCCGTGTCGAGGACGATCAGCGTCGGCGGGAGCGTCGCCAGCGCCGCCACCAGCGTCAGGAAGATGACGCCGACGGTGAGGTAGCCGAAGTCCCCCAGAATGGGGAACGGCGAGAGCGTCAGCGCCGAGAAGCCGAACACGGTGGTCATCCCCGAGACGGAGATGGCCTTCCCGACGCGGGTGGCGGCCGTCTCCACCGCGTCGAGTTTGCTCACGCCCGCCTGCTTTTTCTCCTCGTAGTACCGTTCCATCACGATGATGGTGTACTCGGCGCCGATGCCGACGGTCATCGCGCCGAGTGACGCCCCCAGCGGCGAGACGGGGATGTTCAGCGCCGCCATGTAGAGGTTCTGCCACCCGATGACGAAGAGCATCGGGACCAGCGGCGCAACCGCCTTCACGAGGTTTCGGTAGTACGCCAGCAGGAGGCCGAAGACGAACAAGATCCCGAGGCCCGTCGTCACGTTCCGGCTCTCGATCTGATCGACGATCGAGGGCGTCGAGACGACCGAGGACCCGGTCAGGCTCGCGTCGACGCCGGGCGGCGGGTTGCTGAACCGGATCGACTCGCGGACGTTCGAGATGAACGACAGCGTCTCGCCGGTCGTCATATCCTGCGTCCCGATCACGGTGATGTGAGCGACCCCGTCGTTGTAGTACTGGGCCCGCTCGCCTGCCGGCACGTCCTCGAGGACTCGATCGACGCCGGCCTTCGTCTCGGGGATCTCGCCGCCGTTGTGTTCCGCGACCAGCGTCGCCGGCGAGTCGACCCCTTGAATCAGGGGAGCCCCGACGGCCACCTGCTCGAACTGCTGCATCCATCGCAACACCTCCGGGTGTCTGAGTTCGCTTCCAGTGACGAGGACGTCGTACTGGACCGCGGCCCCGCCGCCGGTCACGGCCCGGAACTGCTGGAGATCGACGTACGCCGGGAGATCCTGCGGGACGAACTCCTCGGTGTCGGCCATCGTGTCGAGGCTCCGGCCGGCCTGGAAGCCCGCGCCCATCAGGAGGAGAGCGACGAGCAACACGACACCGGGGTTGGCCGCGAGCGCTCTCGACGTCCGGCCGAGCGTCTGGCCGAACGCGCCGACCCGTTCGGAGTCGGCGGGGTCCGTCTCGGGGCCGATGTCGGCGCCATCCGCGTCTGCGTCCGCGTCCGTATCCGTGTCCGTATCGTCTCCCCCGCGGTTGGTGAGTTCGCGGAGGCCCAGTTCCCCGAACCCGCGCCGTCGGAACCGTGCGTACAGTGTCAACACGGGGAGCAACACGATGAGGCCGGCGAGGAACGTGAGCATGACGCCGAAGATCGAAGTCTGGGCGAACCAGACGAACGCGGGTGATCCGAGGGTCGAGATCCAGGTGGCGCCAAAGCCCAGCGCGGCGGCGAGCATCGCGACGAACACCGGCGGCCCGATTCCCGACAGCGCGCGCGGGAGCGCCTCACGGGGCGGTGCCGTCTCCAACTCCTCCTCGTACCGCTCGTGGAACTGCACGGAGTAGTCGATCCCCAACCCGATCAGGATCGGGAAGACCGAACTCGTCAGCGTGGAGTTGGGGATGCCCGCGTAACCGATGGCCCCGAACGTGTAGAGGACGCCAACGAACACCGCGACGATGGGCAGGAGCCGCAGTCGCACGCCCCGGAAGAGGAAGAAGAGCGCGACGACCATCAACCCGACCGCGAGGCCGAGCAGTTGGTTGGTGCTCTGACCGATGAGTTCCGACAGCTGCGCGGAGAAGGCGGCCGAGCCGGTGACGATCACGTCCACGCCCGCGGGGAAGCGCGCCCACTCCTCGGCCGCCAGCGCCTCCGTGTAGATGGGCCGTTCCTCGGGCTGTGTGAGCCCCGGTTCGAACACCACGCGAACGAACACGACGTCCGGCGAGCCGACGACGCGCTCGATTTTGGCCCGGGAGTCCGGAATCCGGCCGTACTCCGCCCGAACCTGGTCGGCCGGGCTGGTGACGTAGGCTACGTCCTCGACCTGTGACATCCGGTCGTCGAACCGTGCGATCGCCCTGATCGTCGACGGATCGGTCGTCTCGCCCCGGAGCAACACCGAAATCGATCCTCGGTCGAACGCCTCGTTGAACGTCTCGAGGGTTGGATTGGCGCCGGTGAACGCCTGATCGCCCGTGACGCTCGTGATCTGGGCGGCGCCCCCGAAGGCGGCAAACAGCAGCACCAGCGCGACTGCGAGCGTGGCGAGCGGATGGGCCTGAATCTCGTGTCCGACGCGACGGAACAGCCCCCGGAGTGCGCTCACGTCAGCACACCCCCCGGGCTGTGTCCGCCTTCGGTTGTCCGGCCTCTCCCTGCTGATCGCTCATCGCCGGCGATACCAGATGGCGCCACCGATGGCTGCGAGCAGGACCACGATGCCGACGACGATCGGCGGGACCGGGGGCCCACCCTCGGGTTGGTTCACGCTCACACCGATCGACATGCCGTCCGTGAACTCGGTGTCGCCGTCGGCCTCGTCGTACCGCACTTCGATCGAGGAGGCGTACTCCTTCGGCAGTGCGTCGCTCGTCGCGCTGATGCGGAAGGTCGCGGTCGCGGTCTCACCCGACTCCATCCGTCCAAGGAAGGCGCCGTCGTCCGAGGAGGACAGCGGATCGCTGGTGAACAGGCGGGCGTTGACCGCCGAAATCGGCTCGTCGCCGACGTACCGCACCTCGGCGCTGAGCTGTGCTGTCCCGCCCGGCGTCACCGCCGTCGAGACGTTCGTCACCTCGAACCGGTCGCGCTCGGACTCGATCGCCGCCGTCTTCCGGATCGGGTTCGACGCCGTCAGCACGTCGCCGTCGGCGTTCTCGTACTCCACGTCGAAGGTGAAGGAGTTCGATCCCGGCTCGGCGTCGCTGGCGATGGCGGTAGTGAAGGAGACGCGCGCGGACTCGCCGGGGTCGAGCGTCCCGACCGCCGATTCACCGTTCGTCGGCGTCACCGTCCCGTGCTCCCGCAGTCGGACGACGACGTTCCGGGCCGGAGACGGTCCCGTGTTAGTGATCCGGCCGGAGATCGTCGCCTCCGACTCGTCGACCCGGAAGTTCGACGTCGAGATGTCGTCCATCGCGAACGTGCGCTCGGGGCGCACCACGACGCCCGTCGTCAGCGTGTCCGAGCGCTTCGAGATGTCGTTCTCGTCGCGGTAGGAGACGACGGTGTTGATGGGGTACTCGCCCGGTGACACGTCGTCGGTGGCGCCGACCTGCACGGAGACGCGCCGCGTCTCGTTCGGTTCGAGCGACCGGACGAAGACGCCGGTGTCCGCCGACGGGTTCGTCGGGTTGCCGAAGAAGACCCCCGACGCCGCCGCCGACAGCTGGACCGACGCGTTCCGCGCCGTCTGCGAGCCGGTGTTTTTGATCGTGAACGCGAGCGACCCCGTGTCGCCCGCGAACAGCCGGTTCGTGTCCTCCGAGATGATGTCGAACTCCGCCCGATCCTCGATCCGAATCGTCAGATCGACCGTCCGCTCCTTGTCGAGCCAGACGTATTCGATCTCCGCGGGCCCCGACGCCGTCTCGTCGTAGATCACTGCTCGAGCGTGGCGGTACGTGACCTCCACCGGGACGGTGTACGTGCCCGGTTCGGCGTCACCGATTTCGAGGTTGAAATCGAACTGCGAGACGCCGCCGGGACCGATGCTCCCCGTCGTCACCGTTCCCGTCTTCACGTCGATCGGCGCGTCGATCTGTCCCTCCTGAACGCGCATCTGGACGCTCCGTGCCGTCTGCACTTGATCCTCGAAGCGTCCGACGCCGCCGTCCTCGATGTTGCCGTCGTTCGAGGCGACGATCGTCAGCGTCGCCTGTTGGTTCGCCTGAAAGGTGTCGTCCGCGACGCTGTAACTCAACACGGGATTCCCCGTGACGACGCTCGACGCCACCGCCGGAACGACGGGGGCGACCAGCAGTAATCCGACGACCGCCAGAATCGTGATCCGCCTCATGGTCGCACCTGCGGTCCGCCGGGCATAACGATGACGATTAGCGTAATTACACGACAACAGAGTTAAACTGGAGAAAAGTTGTTGCGCTCGCCGCCGACGCGAGCCGTCGTCGTAGCTCCCGTATCACTCAGTACGACAGTCGAACCGTTCGGTCGGAGTCACCGTCGACGAGTTTCAACGTCTCGTGATCGTTGCCGAGGACCGGTGCCGTGGCCCCCCAGTAGACGTGCCCGTCGGTGTTCCGGCCGGCCCCGACGTGGAGGACGAGTCGCTCGCCCGGGCGGAGCGTCCGTCCGTCGAAGAAGAAGTAGCTCCTGCCGTCGCCCTCGACGAGATACCAGTCCGAGAGGTCGACGGTCTTCTCGCCGACGTTCTCGATGACGACGTACTCGTCGGCGAGGGCCGCCCCGTCGTCGCCCGGCGGGTTGGGGTGGACGGCGGCGATGCGCACGGCCGACTCGTTCGACTCCCGAAGCGGTCGCGACGGCCTGACGGTCGTACACGACCAGACGCCGCGTTCGGCGCTCCGGGCGGCCCGCTCCGCGTCCGCGTACCGGTCGTCGGTGGCCCGAGCGTCGCCGCGTGTGACCAGTCGGCGATTGACCGACCGCCCGTCCATGACTACCTCGGCGCTCGTCACTCTGTCCCCCGTCTCAGCCGGTCGAACCGTCACCGATTCGCCGACGAGGAGCGCCCGCACGTCGAGGAGCGCCCGCCGACCCTCCTCGGCCAGACACGCCCGTCCCTGACTTCCGGTCAGGACGCCGTCGAATCGCTGAGGGTCGGCGCCGCCGGCCCCGGGTGCGTCGACACCTGCGAGACGGACCGTCCGGCGGGTCCCCGAAGCGGTGCGGTACGTGAGCACGTCGCCCCCACTGACGCCGAGGACCGTCGCGTTCGTCCCGTTCGACGATAGCTGCCCCGTCGACCCGTTCGTGGCGGTCACGGCGTCCGCCGCTTGCCGTTCGGCGGCCGCGTCACCGCCGGTCACCGTCGCGTCCGGTACGGGCGTCCGATCGCTCGCGGCCGACGTGACCGGATCGGTGGTGGCGAGCGGTGTCACCTGCACCGTCGCGCCGCCGACGGCCAGTGCGACCGCCACGACGACGAGGACGCTTCGGTAATCGACAGCGTCGATCCGTGCGACGGCTACCGCGCCGCCGATGCAACCGAGGGCGAGAAGCAGTGCGAGGGAGGCGAGCGAGAGCATGTGGAAACGGATGCCGAGTTGCCTACGCTCGGTGACCGATCGACTTAGTTATTCGCCCGCGCTCTCAGCCGCGATAACGCCTCGTTCCCGTTCCAGCACCGTCCCGTTGTCGACGATGCGGACCGTGATCGCCTGTCGGTCGGCGGTCGACGGCAGATCGAACGTCGCCGTGATCGTTCGGTCGGGGCCCACACGCGTCGTCTGCTGGAACAGGAAGCTGTTCGGCGCGTCGCCGGTCACCGCGACCACTATCTCGGTCGTCGGGGCCAGCGTCGTCTCCGCGCGGAGGGTCGTCTCCCCACCCGGGACGGTGAACGGGTCGGTCGAAGCCGGGTCGACGAGCGTCACCCGGCGCTCGGTGATCCGTAACTCGGCGCCCGTCGCTCGCGTCTCGTTTCCGAGCGGACTCACCCCCCACCGGATCAGCCCGACGCTGTACTGCCTCCCGACCGAGAGCGTCGACGTGTTCGCGAGGACGTACAGCCGGTCGTCGGCGTAGTGGTAGTCCACGGCCGCCAGCGGCGCGACGACGGAGTCCTCGCCGTCGGCCACGAACCGCAGGTCGAGGCCGTAGCCGAGCGTTCCACGCCCCGCTAGTCCGTAGACGACGTGGCCCGTGGTTTCGACCTCGTCGCCCACGGCCGCGTGGACGTCGTACGTCCCGGTCGTCGTGGGGTTCGTCGCTCGATACCCGACGAGGACGGTGTCGCCGCTGCCGACCGTCACCGCGGTGTCGAGTCGGATCGTGACGGCGGTGCCCGCGCCCCCCGTCTCGACGCTCTCGACTGCCGACCGCAGATCGGTGTCGACGATGCCGTCGCCGTCGGTGTCGACGCCGAGCGCTCGAATCCGGTCGGCGTCGAAGCGGTTCAGGTCCGCCGGCGCGCCGCCGTCGGCGTAGCGGACGGTGATCGCCGTCGCCGTCGTTTGTCGGTCGGCGTCGACGCGCACGGTGTGGGTCGTCGTCACATCCGGCGTGCTGTCGATCGGATACACCAGGTTCGCACCGGGCGGTGTCGTCGATGCGAGCATCCCGCCGATGCCGCTGACGTTGAACGCGACGACGGCGTGGTCGTCGGCGGCGATTCGATCGGTCTCGAATCTGGACGCCGCCGGCACCGTCGCCGCGTCGGCGGGTCGATCCGCGGGTATCGTCGCCGTCGTAGCCCCGCCGACACGCCCGGCTTCCAGCACTAGCGATGCCGACGTACTGGCGCTCCCGGCGGCCGCGACGAGGTTGTAGCGTTGCTCGGGAAGCGGCCCGTCCAGACGGCGCGTCCGTCGGTCGACGGCAGTGACCCGGTCGCCCGCCTCGGCCGCGTACGCCGCCGACTCGTCAGCCGTCCATCCGGCACGGAACGTGTCGATCGTCACCACGACTCGACCGTCCTCGTCCGCGTCGACGGCGCGAACCCGCGTGTCGTACGTCCCCTCGGGCGACCGCACGGTGAGCGCGACGTACCGACGGTCACCGATCTGGATCGGGATTCGTACCACGTCGCCGCGCTGGTCAGTCGTCACCGCGTCGGCGAATCGCAGATCCTCGTCCTGCGCCGTGGCGACGCCCCCAGCCGCCGCGAGCAGCAGAACGACGACGAGTCCGATCGTTCGTGAACGCCTCCCCATTACCCGATGCTACCCCTGTTTCGGGTAAGTATCTTGTGGAGAATACGGAGTTCGACGGCTCAGAGGTAGCGTATCCGGCGTATCGTGAACTCCAGATCGAATCGGTCGGCGGCGGTCGATTCCTCCGCCCGTCCGTCGCGCTCGAACCGGAGCTGTCCGATCATCCGCTCGATCTCGTCGGTTTCGAGCCCCTCCTCCTCCTCGTCGCCCTCGTCGAACCAGAACCGCGGATAGGCGGTGGCGACGATCCGCGAGTACTCCTCGTGCTCGTACCGCACGCGAATCCGGAACTCGATATCCCTGATCGTCCGGCTGCCCGTGTTCTCCACGTCGAATCGGTAGGTGACGATGGCGAACTGCTCCAGCTCCGTGCGCTCGATGATCAGCTGTGGGTTTCGAAGTTCGACCGCGTCGCTCGGCACCGGCGTGGTCGTGGCCGTTACCGTCCGCTCCGGCCTCTCGGTCGCGGCTTCGGTCGGCGTCGTCGTCGGGGTCACCGTCGGCGTCTCGGCCGGCGTCGGGGTCGACGCCCCACCGCCGGGCGTCGCCGTCGCCTCCGGTTCGATAAACAGCCCACTACACCCCGTCAGCGACGCAAGCAGGCCGGCTCCAGCGCCGAGGATCGTCCGTCGGTCGACACGGTCGTCGCCCATCGTCGCGGATATCGCGGCCGAGCGAATTAAACCTCGCCCTTCGCGAGCCAACCGCTTCGCTCTCCGCTCCGCATCGAGGTCTCGCTCCCGCCGGTCGCTCGACCTCGCACCCACTGAAACCCTTTTGCTCTCCGGCCCCCCATCTCCGGGCATGAGTTACGAGGCGGTCCTGTTCGACAACGACGGCGTCCTCGTCGAACCGGTCGGCCGCGCAGTCCTCCGACGGGCCACGTGGGAGGCGTTCGACGCCCTCGGCGTTCCGACCCCTGATCCCGACGACGTGGACCGACTCGCCATCGGCGTCACACCGGATCTCCTCTCGTCGGTGTGTGCGAGCTACGGCCTCGACCCCGAGCGATTCTGGCGTGCCCGCGACTACCACTCCTCGCACGCCCAGCGGGTCGAACTCCGCACCGGCCGGGCCACCCTCTACGACGACTTCGACGCCATCCGCGCCATCGACGCCCCTCGCGGCATCGTCAGTTCGAACCAGCAGGACACCGTCGAGTTCATGCACGACTTCTTCGCGACCCGTGACCTGTTCGCCACCGCGTACGGGCGCGATCCGACGATTCGCAGTCTGTCCCGGAAGAAACCGGATCCTCACTACCTTCACCGCGCGCTCGCCGATGTCGATGCCGACACTGCGCTGTTCGTCGGCGACAGCGAATCCGACGTGCTGGCGGCGCGAAACGCCGGCCTCGACGCCGCCTTCGTCCGCCGCCCCCACCGCGAGTCCTACGACCTCTCGGTCGACCCCACCTACGAACTCGGCGGGCTGGCCGACCTGCTCGACATCGACGGCGTGCCAGTCGGACGGTAGGCGGGCGCCGAGGCTATACCGCTCCAGCCCCAACCTCTGCTATGAGCAACGAGGAACGATCACCCGCCGATCTGTCCGACGACGAGTGGCGCGACCGCCTCTCCGACGACGAGTATCACGTCCTGCGCGAACGCGGCACCGAACCCAAGTTCAGCGGCGACTATCTGGACCAGAAAGCGGACGGCACCTACACCTGTGCGGGGTGTGGTGCCGAACTGTTCGACTCCGAGACCAAGTTCGACTCCGGGAGCGGCTGGCCGAGTTTCTACGATATCGTCGAACACGGTTCGACGAGCAACCGGACGGAGTCCGGTGACGCCGACGACGGCGCGGTCGAACTCGAAACCGACACCCGGCACGGCATGACTCGGACGGAAGTCCTGTGTGCCCGGTGTGGCGGCCATCTCGGTCACGTCTTCGAGGACGGTCCCGATCCGACGGGCAAGCGCTACTGTATCAACTCCGTCGCCCTCGAGTTCGACGGCGACGCCGAGTGATCACTCGTCCTCGCCGATGTTGACGGTCAACACCGGCACGTCCGACATCGTCACGACCTTCTGTGAGACGCTGCCGAGCATGTTCCGCTCGTAGTCGGCGCCGTGGGTGCCCATGACGACGAGATCGATCCCCGTCTCGTCGATGTAGTCGAGCACTTCGTCGGCGGGGTTGCCCTTGCGGATCGCGGTCCGGACGGTGACGCCCTCCGCTTCGAGTCGCCCCCCGATCTCGGTCGTTGCCGTCTCTCCCTCGGCCCGGAGACCGTCGACGACGTCCGCTTTCATGCCCTCTTGGAGCGTCAGAAACGAGCGGTCGTCGATGACGTACAGCGCGTGCACCGTGGCGCCACGGCGTGTGGCGATATCGGCCGCGTGATCGATCACCACGTCCATCGATTCGCTCCCGTCCGTCGGGAGCAGGATGTCCTCGTACATCGTGTGAGTCGTCGATTCGATGCGGGGACCCTCACGCTTTTCGGTTCTAATGCGTCAACAGGAGCAACCGCTCGGGCGTCCGCGCGAGACAGAACGGCGCGTCCGGCGGGTTGCCGAACGTGACGCGGTCGTCCTCCGAGACGAACAGCCGCTCGAAGGGTCGCCCGCAGGCCGGACACTCGTACCCCTCCCGGTTCTCGAGATACATCGACGTGCCGTCCTGCGTGTGGAGTTTCAGCCCCGAGCGGTAGTCGTGAACGTCGAACCCGTCCGAGAGGTCGAGGCGTTCGGCCATGTCACGTGGGCACACGCGAGGGCGTTAGGCGTTACGGCTCTAGACGATCTCGTTGCGGAGCGTCCCGACGCCCTCGTAGGTGATCTCGACGGTGTCGCCGCGCTCCAAGAGGCCGGGGTTGGCCGGACTGCCGAAGGAGATCACGTCGCCCGGGCGGAAGGTGTAGCGCTCGGAGAGGAAGGCGACGATTTCCTCCGGGTGGAAGAGCATCTCGTCGGTCGTCGCGGACTGTCGCTGTTCGCCCGAGATGACCGTCTCCATCGCCATCCCGTCGAGATCCACCTCGGTCTCGATCCACGGCCCCAGCGGCGCCGCCCCGTCGAACGCCTTCCGCGCGGTCCGGCGGTCCTGTTCGTACGCGTCGAGGTCGTTCAGGACGGTGTACCCCCGGATGTGGTCGGCGGCCTCGTCGACGCCGAATTCGTGACAGCGGTCGTCGATCACCGCCGCGAGTTCGCCCGCATAGGTGAACGAGTCCACCCACTCCGGATACTCGATGGGCGCGTCCGGCGGGTGGAGCGCGTGGGGCGGCTTGATGAACCAGTCCGGACGGTCCGGCCGGTCGCCCTCGCCCATCTGTTCGATCTTCGCGCCGAAGTTGCGCCCGGTACAGAAGATGGCGTCGGGATCACAGGGCGCCATCAGCGCGGCGTCCTCGCCGATGGTGTACGCCTCGCCGTCGCCGTCGGTGTAGACGACGCCGTTCTCGTACTCGCCGGTGAAAACCCCCTTCGCCGTACAGATGCGAGCCAGTCGCATGGGCCGACGACGACCGCCGGCCGACTATCGGTTTCGGTTTCGACTACGCCAGTTGCGCGAACGCCAGCGTCCCGCTGATGTTGTCGATGTACGCCTCGACGACCTGCCCCTCCTGCGCGCCGGGGACGAAGATGGTGTACTTGCCGCGCTCGGCGACGCCGTCGCCCTTACGGCCGGTGCCTGTGATCTGGAGTTCGTAGGTCTTGCCCTCCTCCAGCGTCGGAGTCGTCGCCGACGAAGTCTGCTTGGGCCGCTTCTGGACCGGTCGGAACGCCCCACACGCCGTACAGCGGAGCATGTCGACGCCGTCCTCGCGGACGAGGTTGGTGTCCGGCAGGCCACACTCCGAACACGTGACGTACTCGGTGACGTAGGCGTCGATGGCGGCGTCGAACTCGCTGACGGTGAAGGAGCCGTTGTAGCGCGCACGGTCGCCGTCGAACTGCCCGTTCGTCCCGAGTTCCCGCTGGATCGAGCGGTGGAGGTGTTCGGGGTCCCGTCCCAGGGCGTCCGCGATGTCGCCGAGATTCGTCAGCCGCGTGAAGGCGCCGTCCGTCTCGCCGACGGGATCGGGGACCTGCAGGCGATCACCGGCCTCTCGTGTTCGTTCCGGCAACGTGTCGTAGGCACGGTCGAGCGCAGAATCGTAGTTCATACCAACGGGACGGGTCTGCGCCCTAAATCGATTCCGTGAGTCGCGCTGACACGTCACGAATCGCCGACTCGAACCGTCGCTCCCGTTCGAACGTCAGCCTCGGTCACACGAACGGTCCGACTCCCGATCCGGTAGCGGCCCGGGTGCGGGACGGTCACGTCGAATCTCCCGTCCGCTCCTGCCTCGACTGTCCGCCGGAACGCGACGCGCTCCGTCGTGTTCGCCATCGTCACCGTCGTTTCGATGGCGACGCGTTCGCGCGGCGCTCCCCGTCCGACGATGGTCGCGCCGGCCACGAGTTCGAACACCGTGACGTAGCGGTCCGGACTCGCGTACACCACCCGGAAGTGCCCCGTGCCGTCGAACCCGCCGCTGGCGCTTCCGAGGTCGTGGTGGAGCCGTCGGTAGTTGGGGGGCATCCCCGACACGATTCCGCCGGACTCGTAAGCTGCGACCGTCCGCACGACGACGTACCCGACCCGGCCGGCCAGCCGTCGATACCAGTCGGCCAACCCCTCGGTCGTCAGGAACGGCAGGTAGGTGTCGGAGGCGAATCCCGCGGACAGCGACTGGCCGTTGACGAAGTAGTTGAACATCCGGTTGCGGCCCTCCTCGCTCAGCACGTAGTTCTCGGGGTAGGTCAGGTCGCGGGCGGCCGCGTCGCGTTCGATCCACCGCGCCGCGCGATAGAGACGTGGATCGACCACCTGCTCCCCGACGACGAGTCGCGTGAAGTGGACGCCGGGAGCGTAGGCGGCGAGCGAGACGCCACCGAGCAGGAGTGCGCGTCGACGGTCGGGGAGTGCGATGTCGGCGGCGGCGACACCGCCGTTTCGCGCTCGCGCCGTCACGAGGCCGAACCACCGAAACACGGCGACGACCCCCACACCCGCCAGTACGGCCAGTGGGAGCGCGAACTCGCCAGCGAAGCGTCGGTGCGGGACGGCGACGGCGCCGAACACCAGCGCGTACGCGAGAACGACCAGCCACCCGTCGGTGCCGCGGCGTAGTTCTCGCCACGCGACGACGACACCGACGAGCGCGAGCATCGGCGCGTACCCCAGCAGGATCACCGGCCCGAAGACAGGGCCGAAGTCGGCGAACACGCCCGCCATCTCCCATGTGCCGGGTCGTTCGAGGAAGGCCACGCCGGCGCTGAGTTCGGCCCGGAATGCCGGAAAGACGCGCCACAGGGCCGCGGAGACGACGCTCACCCCGACCCCGCCGCCGACGGCGTACGTGATCCGAGGGCGGGCGGTGCGGGCGGACAGGCGAGCCAGCCCCACGGCGCCCGCCGCGCCGAGACACCCGAACGCGGGGACGACGACGATGGGTCGGGACTGCCATCCCAACAGGAGGTGGGCGCCGACGGCAAGGAGGGTCGCGAGACCGAACCCCGCAACGACAGGTCGGAGTCGTGTCGCCGCCTCCGCCGGGTTCTCGCGCAGGAGTGGCAGGAGGCCGGCCGTCGCGACGGCGGGCACGACCAGGAGCGGGCCGGCCTCCCACGCGAGCACCTGCGCGCCGACGCCGACGCCGAGCGTCGCGGCGTCGATCCGTGGCTCCCGACGGGTCGTATCGAGGAGGCGAACGAGCGCCAGCAACGTCACCGCGATCCAGAGGTAGTCGAAGGCGTGGTGATCGCCGCCGCCGAGCGACGTGCGCCAGGCGTGAACCGGCACCGTCGCCAGCCACAGGACCGTTGCGAGGCCCGCCCGCTCGTCGTCGAGCCGCGTCGTCGCCGCGTAGACGATCAACCCGGTGACGACCGTCACGACGATCGGGTACCCCGCGAGGACGACACCGCTGTCGCCCACGAGCGCCGTCGCGACGGCTGCGACGGCTACGAACAGCGGTTCGCCCACGACCACCGGTTCCGGTACCGCGACCCACCCACCGCTCACCGCACGGTCGACCAGCGCCCGGTAGAAGTACGGGTCGTTCGACAGCAAGGCGATGCCGTCCGGGTGGACGACCGCCGACACCGAGAACAGCCGCGTCGCGACGAGACAGAGCAACGCCGACCCGAGGAGATAGCGGTGGTCGATCGCTACTCCGTCGGCGTCGTCGCTCACAGCCCCCCTCGTCCCCGCCGTCGCGGTCGCTCGGCGATCATCTACCTCGACCGAGGGGACGAGATGACAAAACGTTGTCGTGTGTGGCGGTCGCACTCGTACGGTTTATTGTAAGTCAGTTCCGGTGGTTCGCCAAGACGGTCCGGCGAACCACCAGTACACGGTTACAATAATCCGTATCAGAACCGCTCCTCGACCAGCGCCGTCGCCGCGTCGGCCTCCATCGGCCCACGCTCGGCTAGCAGGTCAAGCAAGTCCGTCACCTGCTCGTCGGTCGGATCGATCCCCGCCTGCTCTAACAGCGCACGGGCGCTTCCCCGACCGCTCCCCGGGCCGAAGACGAGCCGACGCTCCCCGCCGAACGTCGCCGGGTCGAACGGTTCGAACGTGCCTGGATCACGAAGCATCGCCGCGGTGTGGATGCCCGACTCGTGGGTCGTCACGTCCGCGCCAAGCACCGGCGTCCGCGGGTCGATCGACTCGCCGAGCGCGTCGAGCACTGCCTCGCAGACGGGCACGAGTTCGGCCCGGTCGACGGCGGCGGCGCAGCCGCCCGCGCCGTCGCCGGTTGCCCGAGCGAGCTCCGATCGCTCGCTGTCCGCGACGACCACCCGTTCGAGCGCCGCGTTGCCCGCGCGCTCGCCGAGCGACGCCACACTCACGTCGGCCGTCGTCGCCCCCGCGTCGACGGCGGCGAGCGTGTTCGCCACCGCGACGCCCAGGTCGTCGTGGAAGTGGACGCCCAGCCGGCCGCCGTCGACCCCGCGGTCGCGGAGAGCAGCGACGATGCTCCGCACGTGATCGGGCGTCCGCGCGCCCACCGTGTCCGCGACGGTGACCGTCGGCACCGACGGGAACGCCTCGAAGACCGCCGCGAGGTGGTCCGGATCGGTCCGAAAGCCGTCGACGAGCGTGAGATGCACGTCCGCGCCGCCGTCGCGCGCCCGGTACAGCGCTTCACCCGTCATCGAGAGCATCTCCCCCCGTGACGTCCCGAGGACGTGTTCGAGATGCCGATCCGAGGTGGGGACGAACACCTCGATCACGTCCGCCTCCGCGTCGAGGGCGGCGTCCACGTCGGCGGCTCTGGCACGGGCGATGCCGACGACGTCGGCGTCGATCCCGTCGTCCCCGGCGAGGCGGCGGACCGCCTCGCGGTCCGTCTCGCCGACGACCGGAAATCCTGCCTGGATGGCGTCGAGACCGAGGCGGTCGAGCGCGCGGCCGGCCGTCACCCGGGTCTCGACGCCGTACGTCCGCCCGGGCATCTGCGCCCCCTCGCGGATCGTCACGTCGCGGAGCGAGACGGTCATCAGATCACGCCCTCGGAGCGGAGCCGCTCGTACTCGGCCTCGTCGAGGCCGACTTCGGTCAGGAACACCTCGTCGTTGTGCTGGCCGTGGCCGGGGCCGGCGTGTTCGACGGCGCCCGGCGTGCGCGTGAACCGCGGCACCGGCGCTGCCGTCTTCAGCGACCCCAGATCCGCGTCCTCGATCTCGACGATGTCGTTTCGGGCCGCGTACTGCTCGTCCTCGAAGATGTCGGCCATGTCGTAGACGGGGCCGACGATGGCGTCCGCGGCCTCCATCTCCGCGATGGCCGCCTCGGTCGTCCGCTCCCGCGTCCACGCCTCGATGATCTCGTCGAGTTCGTCCGCGTGCTCCACGCGGCGCTCGTTGTCCGCGAAGCGGGGGTCCTCGACGAGATCCGGCCGGTCGATGGCGTCGGCGACGTTCTCGAAGATGGACTGGGCCGACGCCGAGAGCGTCAGATAGCCGTCCGCGGTTTCGTAGACGTTCCGTGGCGCCGCGTTCTCGTGGTGGTTGCCGATCCGCTCGCGCACCTCGCCGAGGCGGTCGTACGCCTCCACTTCCGAGAGGAAGAGCCGAAAGAGGGGTTCGTAGAGACTCATGTCGATCACCTGCCCCTCGCCGCTCCCGCCGGTCCGCCCCACGTCGCGCTCGAAGATCGCGAACATGACGCCCTGCACGGCGAAGGTCGCGGCGGTGAGGTCCGCGAGGCTGATCGGCGGCAGGAGTGGCTTGCTGTCCGGGAAGCCGTTGACGTGCGCCCAGTTCGTGATGCCCTCGGCGACGGTGCCGAACCCCGGCTTCTGCGAGCGGGGCCCCGTCTGGCCGTAGCCCGACTGTCGGACGACGATCAGTCCGGGGTTCTCCTCGTGCAGACGCTCGGGACCCAGCCCCCACTCCTCCATCGTCCCCGGGCGGAAGTTCTCGAAGAGCACGTCGGCGTCGGCGATCAGATCCAGCAACAGGGCGCTCCCTTCGGGCGTGCTCAGATCGAGGGTCACACACCGCTTGTTCCGGCCGATGGACTTCCACCAGAGCGAGACGCCCTCGTCGTACGGCGGCCACTCGCGGAGCGGATCGGTTCCCTCGGGGTGTTCGACCTTGATCACGTCGGCGCCGAAGTCGCCGAGCTGTGTCGTGGCGAACCCGCCGGCGATCATGCCCGAGCAGTCGACGACGCGCAGGCCGTCGAGCGGGCCCTGCCGTTCGCGTGCGGTCATGCTCGACGGCTACGGCGGGGGGTCCGATAAACCGTCGGTCGCCCTGCAGTATATGTGACTGTAACACATACCCACGGTGCTATGGCAATCGCCCGGCACGGGACCGGTCCGCGTGCGGCCGTCGGCGCCGTCGCCTCACAGATCCACCCGGTGTTCATGGCGCCGCCGCTGGCCGCGTCGGGCTTTGGCGCCGTCCTCGGCGGCTTCGCGCATCCACGACTCGCCGTCCTCCACGTCGCCGTCGCCTTCTGTGCCCTCTACACTGCCCACGTCAAGGACGGCCTCGTCGACTTCCACCGCCGCGGCGAGGACGACGACCACCCGCTCACGCGACGGGGCTGTCACCTCGCGCTCGCGGGGTCGACGGCGCTGTTTTTCCTCGGCTGTGTCGCGCTGGGCGTCCTCGTCGATCCGACTGCCGCTCTCCTCGCCCTCCCGGGATGGCTCGTCGGCATCCTCCACGCCCCGCAACTCGACACCACCACCCTCGGCGCGACGCTCGGCTACCCCGTCGGCATCGGCTTCGCGCTCCTCGGCGGCTACTACGTCCAGACGCGAACGCTCTCGGTGACGGCCCTCGCGTTCGCCGCCGTGTTCGTCGTCGTCCTCGCGGGGATCAAAGTCGTCGACGACGCCACCGACTACGACTACGATCGCTCGGTCGACAAGCGGACCGTCGCCGTCGTCGTCGGGCCGCCCGCGGCGAGACGGCTCGCCGGCGGGCTGATGGGTGCCGGCATGGTCGCCGTCGTCGCCCTCTCGATCACCGGCGTTCTCCCCCGCGGGTCGGCGCTCGCGACCGTCCCGTTCGTCGCCGTCGCCGTCGTCGCCCGCCGGGCCGACGCCGAACTGGCGACGATGCTCCTCGTGCGGGCCTCCTACCTCTTTTTCGCGCTGCTGGTCGTCGCCGTGTGGCTCCGGCCGCTCGCCGGACTCGCCCGCCCCGACATCACCGCGCTCGGGCCGTACACCTATCTCGCGACCGAGGTGGTGTGGGGGCTCGTCGCCGTCGCGCTGGTCGTTCGTGCCGGCGCGGTTCGGGCCGCCGCGCGGACCGTCGCCGTTCTCTATCCCTTCGCGTACGTCTGGGACTGGTACACCCTGGAGGTCGGCGTCTTCGCCATTCCGATGCGGACGGGGATCAGCCTGCTCGGGATTCCGGTAGAAGAACACCTGTTCATGCTCGTGGTGCCGACGATGGTCGTCGGGGTTCACGAGACGCTGCGCGAATTCGGCGACTAATCCCGCTTCACGCCGGGGTTCGTCACCGCACCAGTTCCACCGTTTCCGTCCTCGGGTCGCTCCCACGGATCGCGACCGCTCGTCGCAAACGCTGGAGCAAAACACCCTGCTGGCTCGCTTTGCTCGCCAGCAGTCCTAGTCGTCTTGTTTCACGGCGGGGTTCGTCACCGCACCGTTCGACGCCGAGTCGAACATCTGGCCGTACTTCGCCAGCACGCCGTTCGTGTAGTTCGGCTCGGGGTCGTACTCCTCGAGCCGCTCTTCCATCTCCTCAACGGTGAGGTCGACAGAGAGTTCGTGGCTGTCGATGTCGATGGTGATCCGGTCGCCGTCTTCGAGCGCGGCGATGGGGCCGCCGACGAACGCCTCGGGGGCGACGTGACCGATGGAGAAGCCGCGCGTCGCGCCGGAGAAGCGCCCGTCGGTGAACAGCGCCACGTCCTCGGCGTGGCCCTGCCCGGCGACGGCGGAGGTGACGCCGAGCATCTCGCGCATCCCGGGGCCGCCGCGCGGCCCTTCGTTGCGGATGCCGATGACGTCGCCGGAGTCGACGCGGCCCTCCTGGACGTACTCCATGGCGTTTTCCTCGTCGTCGAAGATGCGCACCGGCCCCTCGTGGTGGAGGTGGTCCTCGCCGGTGATCTTGATGACCGCGCCCTCGGGCGCGAGGTTGCCGGTGAGGATGCGGATGGCGCCGCGTTCGTGGATCGGGTCGTCGACCGTGTGGAGGAAGTCCGCGTCCAGCTCCGAGATGGCGGGCGGGTCGTAGCGCTCGATGGCCTCGGCCATCGTCTCGCCCGTCACCGTGAGCGCGTCGCCGTGGAGCAGGTCGGCTTCGAGCAGTTCGCGCAGCACGACCGGCACGCCGCCGACCTCGTGGAGGTCGTTCATCACCCGCTCGCCGCCGGGCTGGAGGTTGGCGATCTTGGGCGTCCGTTCGCTGATGCGGTTGAAATCCTCGATGTCGAGGTCGACGCCGGCCTCCGCCGCCATCGCCAGCAGGTGGAGGACGGCGTTGGTCGAGCCACCAATCGCCACCTGGAGCGCGATGGCGTTCTCGAAGGATTCGGTCGAGAGGAACTCGGAGGGCGTGCGCTGTTCTTCCACCACGTCGAGGACGAGTTCGCCCGTCTCGCGGGCCACCTCGTAGCGCGCCTCGTCCTCGGCGGGCGGGGAGGCGGAGCCGAGCGGTGAGAACCCGATGGCCTCGCTGATCGACGCCATCGTGTTGGCGGTGAACATCCCGCCACAGGAGCCCGCGCCGGGGCAGGCGTTCCGTTCGAGCGTGTCGAGTTCGTCGTCGGACATGTCGCCGGAGGCGACGGCACCGACGCCCTCGAAGACGTTCTGGATGGTGACCTCCCGGCCGCCGTGCTCGCCGGGCATGATCGACCCGCCGTAGAGGAACACGGAGGGGAGGTCCGTCCGGATGGAGGCCATCATCATGCCGGGCATGTTCTTGTCACAGCCGCCGATGGTGACGAGGGCGTCCATCCGTTCCCCGAAGGAGACGAGTTCGACCGAGTCCGCGATCACCTCCCGGGAGATGAGCGAGGATTTCATCCCCTCGGTCCCCATCGAGATGGCGTCGGAGATGGTGATCGTGCCGAACTCGATGGGCATGCCGCCGGCCTCGTCGATCCCCTCGATGGCCGACTCGGCGAGTTCGTCGAGGTGGACGTTACACGGTGTGATGTCCGCCGCGGGGTTGGGGACGCCCACCATCGGTGATTCGAGATCCTCGTCGTCGAACCCCATCGCCCGGAACATCGACCGGTGGGGGGCGCGGTCGCGACCCTCCGTCACTTCGCGGCTTCGGAGGTTCTCGTCTTTGCTCCCCGCGTAGGGCTCCTCGTCCGTTCGTGCTGGTTCCTGCTGACTCATGTCACGTTCCTACTCGCTCGGGGTGTTAAAACCCTGCCGACGGCTCTCCGTCGTCGGGGATCAGCCGTCGTCCCGTGTCGCCAGTCCCGACAGGTGGCCCGCCTCGGGGACGATCACCTCCTCGGCGCCCAGTCGCGCCGCGTTCTCGCTCCCGGGCAGGCAGAACACGGGCGTCCCCGCGACGGTCCCCGCCACGGCCCGGGTGCCGACGACGCGCGTCCCGATCTCGTCGTACGAGAGGCGGCGAAAGAGTTCGCCGAACCCCGGCAGCGTCTTCTCGAACAGCGGCTCGGCCGCCTCGACGGTCACGTCGTCCGGCGTCACGCCCGTCCCGCCGGTGCTCACGACGGCGTCCACGTCGTCTCGGTGGGCGAGGTTCCGCAACGTCGCTTGCACGCGGTCGTGATCGTCCGGGACGAGTTCCCGGGTCACCACCTCGTGGCCCGCGGCCTCGAACGCCGCGGCGATGGCGTCGCCCGCGGGGTCGTCGTCGAGCGTCCGCGACGACGAGACGGTGACGACGCCGGCACCGAGAGTGTCGACGTCGTGGTGGTGGTGTTCGTGATCGTCGTGGCCGTGATCGTGATCGCTCATGGCTCCGACTTCGACGCCCGCCCACTAATACTGCCGGCCGAAGTCGCCGCCGTTCGCCATTCCGGGGTGGCGCCCGGTTCGAAACGTTTCCAGCCGGCAGTGGCCACGGCCTCGCGCCCCGTGCGGTCGAGAAAGTAATATGACATTTCGTCCCGTATCTGCGCGTATGGTCGAAGACGTCACCACCACCCGCTGTCTGCACTGTGGATTCGAGACGCCCGTCGGGAGCGACGAGTGGGAGACGGCCGATCACCCGTCGCTGGGATCGCTCACGCAGTGTCCGGCGTGTGGGAGTACGAACACGACGAGCAGATGAGTGAACCACAGCGTTTTGTCCGTCGCGGGGGTTAGCAGGGGTATGAGAGCGGTTCAAATCGTGGAACACGGGGGTCCCGACGTGATCGAGTACGCCGACGTGCCCGACCCCGACGTGGGGCGAGACGAGGTGCGCGTCGACGTGAAGGCGGCGGCGCTCAACCACCTCGACATCTGGACGCGCCGCGGGTTGCCCGGTATCGACCTCGATATGCCACACACGCCGGGCAGCGACGCGGCGGGCGTCGTCCGCGAAGTCGGGGCGGGCGTGACTCGCTTCGAACCCGGCGATCACGTCGCCGTCACCGCCGGCGTCGCCTGTGGCGACTGCGAGTTCTGCCGCCACGGCGAACCCTCGATGTGTGCCAGCTATCACATCCTCGGCGAACACGTCCCCGGCGTCCACGCCGAGGAGGTGGCGGTCCCCGAGGACAACCTCGTCCCGGTGCCCGACGGCGTGGACTGGTCGGTCGCGGGATCGGCGTCGCTCGTCTTCGGCACCGCGTGGCGGATGCTGGTCGACCGCGCCGACCTCGGGCCGGGGGAGTCCGTCCTCGTCCTCGGCGCCTCCGGCGGCGTCGGCCACGCGGCCGTCCAGATCGCCGACTACCTCGGCGCCGAGGTGTTCGCCACCGCCAGCACCGAGGAGAAACTCGGCTACGCCGTCGACTGCGGCGCCGACCACGCCATCGACTACGAGAGCGAGGACTTCGCGAGCGAGATCCGCTCGCTGACCGACGGCCGCGGGGTCGACGTGGTGGTCGACCACGTCGGCGCCGAGACGTGGCAGGACTCGCTGAAGAGCCTCGCGAAAGGCGGCCGCCTCGTCACCTGTGGCGCGACGACGGGGCCGACCCCCGAGACGGACATCAACCGCATCTTCTGGAACCAACTGTCAGTGATCGGGTCGACGATGGCGACGCCCGGACAGTTCGACGACGTACTCGATCTGGTCTGGGACGGCACGTTCGAACCCCGCATCCGCGAGACGCTGCCGATGAGCGAGACGGCGCGCACACACGAACTCCTCGAGAACCGCGAGGGGTTCGGCAAGGTCGTGGTCGTCCCCGACAGTGAGCAGTGAGGGATCGGGGGGCGACGGGTCGACCGTGACGGTCACCACGGGCGAGGCACCGATCGACGCCACCGAGGCCGACACGGACGAGGAGGGCCTCGGCCGCGCTGGCTGGGTGCTCGTCGCCGCCGTCGTCGTCGCCGTTCTCGTCGTCCCCGGCGCGATCTATCTCTGGCCCGCCGGGGGGCGCGTCCTCGGTGCCACCTACCGGTCGGCCATGCTCGTCCTCCCGATGGTCCCGGCCCTCATTCTCGGGCTGATCGCCGTGTGGTCGATGCGGGACCGCCGTTGACGCCGGGTTGGCGGTTCGACATAAATCCTGCCGACAAGACTTATGCCGTGCGGTGTGGTAACGTGTATCGAATCGCATGTTCGAAGAGTTCTCCGCGGGCTACTACCTCGGGCGACTGTACGTCGAACCCCACGACGGCGACCACGCCGTCATCCACCGGACGGACCACGAACGGATGAATCGACGGCTCTACACCTCCGGCGAGGGCGTCGAACGCGTCGACGCACCGCTCGTGATGAAACTCGACGGGCGTCACTTCCCGGTCCTCGGGCGCGAGGGCGTCCCCTCCGGAACCCTGGGCCTCCCGCCGGGCGTCACCGAGTCCGACCTCCCCGACCGGCGCGAGGTGTTCCTCGCCAAAGCCGACCGCGCCGCCGAACTCCTCCGCTATGCGGGGTACGAGGAAGGGTACGCCGACGAGGCGGTCTGACCCCCCGGTCGTCGCGCTCAGTTCGAGGGTCGCGCACGCCGCCGTTTTCGCGTCTCGACCGCCGTCCACAGTCGTTGGAGCCCCAACAGCCCCAGGACGATCACGGTGAAGGCCACGTACGTCGTGGCGTCATGGCCGAGGAGGAGCGCGTGAATCGTCGCGAACGCGAAGCCGCCGTAGACGAACCCGTGAACGACGACGGATTTGGCCCGCCCGGTGAAGTACCGCGGCCGGAGGAACGAGAGCGCGGCGACGGTCAGTATCATCGTCGCCCCGGCGCCGATTCCGACGCCGGCCGCCGTCGTCGCCATCCGCGGCGTGACGGCCGCGGCCTCGCCCGTGACCAGGTGACCGATCACCTCGACCGCGAGCACGACGGCGTCGAGTTGGGTCAGGACGTGTATCCCGACGAGCGCCCCCGCACCGAAAGCGAGCCACTTGTGGACACGTTGGGCCCGCACGCGGATCGGCCCCGGTGTGCCACGGCGCGATAGCACGCCGGTGACGGCCGCGGCGAACAACAGCGTGTAGGAGTGCTCCATGCTCAGGGCGCGAACGGCACTCAGCGGCCCGCCCGCCTCCTCCCCTCCGGGCGGCCCCTCGGCCGAGCCAGCCCGGTCTATCTCTTCCCCGCCCGGAGCCGCGTCGTCGGGGGGACCCCTGCCCCTGCTCCCGTCCGACGGCAGGAGCGCGACGCCGGCGACCACGGCGAACACCAGGAGGAACATGCCCGCCCAGACGAGCACGCGCCGGTCGCGCCGCCATGCGGCGCTCATAGCACTACTACCGCCGTCAGGACCCCCGTCAGCACCATCGACGCCAGCGCACTCCAGGCGAGGCCGTGACCGATCCACTCCCGTCGAGTTCTCGCTCGGTCGCTTCCACCGTCTCGCAGTATCCGTCTCATCGTCGGATGGCGCGTCGGAACCGCCATCAATATTATCTAAATTCCAACATGATTTTGGGACAGGTGTGACCCAAATTCGACCCGATCCGACCCGCCGGCGCCACAGACTAGAAGGCACCCGCGCCCGCTCGTATATCCATGCTCGACAGGTTGCTCGGACGGGCCGAACTCAAGGCGCGTATCGAGGAACTCGAGGAGGAGAAGCGCCACCTGGAACGTCGCCTCGACGCCGAGAGCGACCGCCGCGCCGACGCCGTCACCGCTCGGCAGGCGGCCGAGGAGCGGGTCAACCGGCTCGAAGACCGTATCGCGGATCTGGAGGGTCGGCTCGACGCCGAGGGCGAGACCGTCGACCTCGACCCCCGCGGCACCGAGTCGCTCCGGGACGACCGACTCGACGCCGTCCTCGCTCGGCTCCGGAGCGTCGACGCCGGGCCGGAGGGGGCGCTGACCGCGATGGTGGGCGACGACGTCCCCGACGCCGTTTCGGAGCTCCTCGACGACCGCGCTCCCCTCGTCGACCGCGCCGCGCCCTGCGTGGTCTGTGTCGACGACGCCCGTCTCGTGAGCGTCGCCCTGTCCCCGCCGCTCGCGCCCGACCCCTTCGTCGAGTGGGGTGACGGGTTCCGCCTCGACGACGACTGGTTCCACCCCGCCGACGGCCTCGTCGTCGCGCTGGTGCGCTCGGACGTGTTCGCCGTCGGCGTCTACGACGACGGCGACCTGACCGACGTGGAGACGGTCGAGACGGACGTGCAGGCGACCCACTCGAAGGGCGGATTCTCGCAGTCGCGATTCGAACGCCGACGCGACGAACAGATCGCGACACACCTCGACGACGTGCGGTCGGTGCTCGACCGGCGCGACCCCGACCGCCTCGTCCTGCTGGGCGAGCGGACCGTCCTCGACGATTTGGACCGGGATGCCGTCGCCGTCGCCCCGGTGGACGCGAGCGGCGACCCCGAGGCGGCGCTTGCCGACGCCGTCCGCGACTTCTTCACGACGCGCCTGACGCTTCTGTGACGCCGTCCACGGGATCGGCGTCGGTCGTGCCGTTCGTCGCCGAGAGGTCGTGGTCCATCGAGACGCCCGGGCCGGCCGATTCGGGGACGTACGCCGCCTCGTCGCCACACCGGAGCGGCCGGTCACAGTGTTCGAGATACGGCGTCAAGGCGCGCGTCCGCCCGTCCGCCGTCGCCGTCGGCAGTTCGACGCGATAGCTGAACCCGTTCCCGGCGCCGTAGTCGGCGAAGGCCGCCACCTGGAGTTCGTCGCGCTCGTCGACGGGGATCGTCGTCGTGTTCGACACGGGTGTCACGCCGCGGAGTCGCGCGTGGCCGTCACTCACGACGAGCGACGGCGTGAGCGTGGAGTCTCGCTCCATGGACGACTGCGTCCCGTTGGTGACGTAGTAGGCTTGCCCGTGTTCGGAGGAGAGGCGGATCGAGACGCGTTCGACGCCGGACGGGATGCCCAGCCGCAGGTCGAGACGCACCCGCTCACCCGAGACGTGCTCGACGGGCTGGAGTCGGGGGGTCACCGCCTCGCCCGTCGTCGGTGCCCACACGCCGCGGTAGGTGTACCGGTACAGCTGTCGCTGTGGGTGGGCGTCGACGACGGCGAACTGCCGTTCGCGGAGCGCGTACACCACGTCCCCGTCGAAGCCGGGGTCGTTGCGGAGCGCCTGGAACGGGTGGTTCATCCAGTCTCCGTACGGCGTCGGGAGGAAGACGAGCGAGCCGTCGGGCACGTCGTCGACCGGCGCGTACGCGGCCCGGTAGGTCGACGTCACCTCCGCGTTGCGCTGGACGGGCTCGGCCAGCACCGTCGCCGCCGGAACCGCGAACACGAGGAGACAGCCCGCGACGGCGACGGCAGCCACTCGCCGCCGTCGGGTCGGATCGAGGCGTCGGTCCCGCACCGCGTCGTAGCCACGGGTCCCGAGCAGCACGGCACCGTGCGCCGCGAACGCCGCGGTCGGCACCAGCAGATCGAAGTGGTAGTACGGGCCGAGATACGCCACCAGCCCGTCGTTCGCCCGCCCGAGGTCGCCGAGGACGTTCAGGTTCCCCCAGAAGTAGATGTTGCCGACGGCGACGGAGACGAACAGGCCGGCGAGGACGAGTCGCCGCCAGTCGGCGGTGCGGCGGCGATACAGGCGCCGAAGTAGTGCCCCGACGCCGACGGCCGCGAGGAGCGTCCCCAGCGGCCCGGCGGCGACCCACTCGCCGAACAGGATCGCGAGGAGCCGCGTGTTGACCCGGAGCGCCAGTTCGGGCGTGTACTGCCGGGAGTACGCGAGGATCTCTCGATGCCCGAAGCCGAGGCCGTCGAGCGGTGCGAAGGCCTGGTAGGGGAAGACGAGCGCCGACCCGGTCGTGACGGCGTTGTACGCGAGCGCCGCGCCGACCCCGCACAGGCCGAGTGCGGCCGTCGTCGCCTGCACGAGGAGTGGCTCGCGGTCCAGCCCCCGGAGCGTCCACAGGGCGTGGAGAACGAACGGCGTCGCGAAGAGGACGGCCGTGTACGGGCGTGCGAAGAAGGCGGCGCCGACGGCGAGGCCGGCGGCGGCCGCGGCCCATCGACTCCCGGTCCGGCGGCCGTGGAGGTACGCGAACGCGAACGTGAGGTTCAACAGCGTCGTCGGAGCGTACGGGAGAAACACCGCCGAGTCGACGAGAAACAGCGGGGACGCGAGCAGGAAGCCGGCCGCGAGCACGCCACGAAGTCGGTCGAACGCCGCCGCGGTGACGGCGTACGTGAGCGCGACGGTGCCGCCGGCGATGCCCGCGAGCGCGAGTCGGTAGCCGCCGAGCAGTTTCCCGACGGCGAACATCGCCGCGGGGACGGGCGAGTACTTCGGATACAGGCTTCCGTCGGGCGCGCGGACGAAAAACCACGGCCGGTACGCCTCTTCGACGGGCGGATACAGGAACAGGCGTCCGTCGAGGAGCATCGTCGCCTGCTGGAGATACACCCCTTCGTCGTGGTTGAGACTGTGGACGGGGAACAGTCGGGTCGCGAGGAGGAACACGAGGAGGCCGCCGCCGACCGCGAGGGCCGCGGCGGCGAGGCGGTAGCGACGCGCGGACGGACGGTGACGGTGGTCCGCGCCGTTGTTCATTCCGCCGGATACCACGCGAGCGTGTGGTCGGCGACGAGGTCGACGGTCACGCGCTCGCCGAGTTCGTGGTCGGTCGCGTGGTTGTGTTCGCAGTGGACGACGTCGCCGGTGTCGAGTTCGACGGCGTAGACGAACGAGGGGCCGGTGTACTGCCGACCGACGAGCGTTCCGTTGCCGCCTCGGCTCCCGTCGTCACACGGCGTCGCGCGCAGGTCGTCCGGACGGACGAGCACGTCGAGTCGGGCGCCGTCGTAGTCCGTGGTCAGCCCCTGAAGCAGTTCGGCCGGAAGTGTGCCGAGGCCGGTGTTGATGTGATCGCTGCCGAACTGGCCGGTGAGGAAGCTGGCCTGGCCGAGGAAGTCGGCCACGAACCGCGAGGTCGGATGCTCGAACACCGTCTCCGGGCGGCCGACCTGTTCGATCTGTCCCTCGTTCATGACCGCCACGCGGTCGGAGATGGAGAGGGCCTCCTCCTGGTCGTGGGTGACCGAGACGGCGGTGACGTTCGTCTCCTTGATGATGCGTCGGACCTCCTCGCGCATGCGCTCGCGGAGGCGGATGTCGAGGTTGGCGAAGGGTTCGTCGAGGAGCAACACGTCGGGTTCGGGCGCGAGCGACCGGGCGAGCGCGACCCGCTGGCGCTGGCCGCCGGAGAGGTTGTCCGGCGACCGATCCGCGAAGGATTCGAGCCCCACCAGGTCGAGCAGCTCCGTCACTCGCCGTTCGCGTCGCTCGTCGTCCCAGTCGTCGAGTCCGAAGCCGACGTTCTCCGCCACCGTCAGGTGAGGGAAGAGCGCGAACTCCTGGAACACCATCCCCACGTCCCGCTGTTCGGGGGGGACGCCGTCGCCGTCGGCGGCGACGCACTCGTCGTCGACGCCGACCCGGCCGCTGGTCGGCATCTCGAGCCCGGCGATCATGCGGAGCGTCGTCGTCTTGCCACAGCCGGACGGCCCGAGGAGCGTGAGCAGTTCGCCGTCACGCACCGTCAGGTCGATGTCGTCCACGGCGGTGTCGACACCGTAGCGCTTCGTCACGCCGTCGAGCGTCAGCATCGCCGCCGCGTCCGGTTCCTCCGTCTCGTCCGTCCGCGACACGCGACGGTTCATTTCGGGGGTGTCGTTACGCATTGTCTCCCTCCTGTCGCAAGAGTAGGATCATGGAGAGCGCGGAGACGGCTACCAGCACGAGCGCCGGGAGCGCGGCCCGTCCGTAGTATCCCGCTTCTTGCACACGCCAGATGTAGGTCACGAGGGTTGTAAAGCCCGTCGGATGGAGGATGAGCGTCGCCGGTAGTTCCTTCATGGTCGTCAGGAAGACGAGCGCGGCGCCGGCGACGAGGCCCGGCGCGATGAGCGGCAGGGTCACGCGGCGGAACGCGCCGCGTGGCGTCTCTCCGAGCGTCCGCGCCGCGCCCAGCAGTTCCGAATCCACCTGTAACACCGACGAGCGGGTCGCTCCCACCGCCTGCGGTAGGAAGCGGACGACGTACGCGAACACCAGCAACGGGAGCGTCTGGTAGAGCCACGGTAGGTAGTTCGCGCCGAGGAAGACGAGCGCGAGCGCGAGGACGATGCCGGGGACGGCGTAGCCGACGTACGTCGAGCGCTCCAGCAGGCGGGCGATTCGGGAGTTAGACCGGGCCGACACGTACGCGATGGGGAGCGCCGCGAGCACCGTCGCCGCCGCCGCGATGGCGGCGACGTAGACGGAGTTGACCGCGAACGTCCACTGGAAGTTGACGCCGCCGCCGACGTAGCCGGGGCCGCTCCGGAGCAACCACATCCCGAAGATGGCCACCGGCACCACGAGCGTCAGCGCGACGACGAAGGTACAAAACAGGAGCGCCGGTGCCTTGAGCCAGCCCAGCGACGTGACGACGGTGTCCGTGCTCGTGACGCCGCCGCCGTAGCCGTCGCCGGAGCCGGCGCTGGACCCGAACCGCGACTCCAGAAACAGCACCAGCGCGGTCACGGCGAGCAGCTGGATCGAGAGCAGGGAGGCCGTTCCCCGGCCGAAGTTGTTGTACTGGACGTAGATGACGCGCGTGAACGTGTCGAAATGCATGATCGCCGGCGTCCCGAAGTCCGAGAGCGCGTAGAACGCGACGAGGAGCACGCCTGCGGTCACCCCCGGAGCGATCTGCGGGAGGACGATCCGGCGGAACGCCGAGCGGAAGTCGTGGTTGAGCGTCTGGGCCGCCTCCAGTTGCCGTGCGTCGAACGACAGGAGCGACGCCCGCGTCGTGAGGAAGACGTAGGGGTAGACGAACAGGGCGAGGACGAGCGTCGCTCCCTCGAAGCCGTAGACGGTCGGGATGGTCACGCCCAGGGGTGAGAGGAGTTCGGCCAGCGTTCCGCGAGGACCGAACGCGGAGACGAACGCGAAGGCGCCGAGATAGCTCGGCACCACCAGCGGGAGCGCCAGCACGACCGTCCAGAACCGGCGGAAGGGAAGGTCGGTCAACACCGTCAGCACCGCCAGCGGGACGCCGAGGGCGACCGACACGACCGTGACCGACACCACGAGCGCGAGGCTGTTGGTGAACACCTGCATCGTCGAGGAGGCAGTGAGGATCGACAGCGCCTCGCTCGGACCGACGGCGGCCGCTCGCAAGACCAGCCACAGGAGCGGCGAGATGACCGTCACGGCGACGAGGACGGCAGCGGCCGTGACGATGGGGTTGGAGTCGTACCGTCCCGGCCAGCCGAGCCACTCTCGAAGCCCGTCGACCGCCGCCACGATGCCCGATCCTTCGCGACTCATCCCCTCAGAGCACGCCCACGTCCCGCATGAGTTGGAGCGTCGGTTGCACGTTCGACAGTTCCTGCAGGTCGATCGAGGGCGGGTTCAGTTCGTCGATGCTGGGGAGCCCGCCGACCGGCGGCACGCCCGGAATCATCGGGTAGGCGAACGTCCGCGTGGCGAAGAACTCCTGCGCTTCGACCGTGAGGAGATGCCGGACGAAGTTCTCCGCGAGTTCCTGCTGGTCGGTGCTCTGGATCACCGCGGCGCCGGCGACGTTGATCAGCGCGCCAGCGTCGCCGCTGGTAAAGGCGAGATCCAGCGGGGCGTCGGAGCGCGCCGAGCGGACCCGGAGCGCGTAGTAGTGGTTGGCGAACCCGGCGCTGATCTCCCCGTCGGCGACGGCGTTGGAGGTGAGGAACTCGTCGGGGTACTCCGTGATGTCCGAATCGAGCATCGCCTGCAGCCACTGCCGGGTCGCGGACTCGCCTTCGATCAGGCGCATCGCCGTGACGAACGCCTGGAACGCGCCGTAGGTGGGGGCCCAGCCCATCGCACCCTGGAGTGCCGGCGTCTCGGGGAAGTCCATGACCGTGTCCGGAACGTCGCTGGCGCTGAGCGCGTTCGTGTTGTAGGGGACGCTCCGTGCCCGCCCCGCGGTCCCGATCCACTGGTCCGTCGGGTGGAACTCCTGTGGGACGGACTCGACGACGTCCGAGGAGAGCGTCGTCGCCATGTCGGCCTCGGCGACGGAACCGAGCGACCCGGCGTCGACCGCCCAGAACACGTCGGCGGGGCTGTTCTCGCCCTCCTCGATGATGGTGTTCGCCAGCTGGGCGGTCCCCCCCTCACGCGGTCGCACCGTGAAGTCGGGGTAGAGCTGTGAGAACATGGTGAGCAGTTCGCGGTACAGGCCGCCCTCGCCGCCGCCGAGATAGACCGTCAGCTCCCCCGAAAGGTCGGGGAGGTCCGCGATCCGCGTCCCACTCAGCGACGACCGACTCTCGACGAGCGGCCCGGAGCCACGGAACGAACTCAGGGAGATGGTTCCCGTGTCGCCGCTGCCACTGCTACCGCCTCGAAGTTCGTTACACCCCGCGAGCGCGCCGCTCAGCGCGGCCGCACCGGTCGCGAGGAATCGTCGCCGCCGAAGAGGCGACGAACTGTCGTCGTCCATAGTTGATTTAGGTAGCCCTAAAACACTTATACTTGCCGATTCCCCGGCTCGGCGTGGGGGTCGATCGCATAGAGGTTTCGAAAGCCGTCGTAGGCTTTCGCGGACGGCGAGGGTCCGTATCAGTCGTCGGCGGGAATCGGTCGTTCGGCGTGCTGGAGTTCGTCGAGACAGTCCAGCCAGTCGTGCATGTGTTCGCCGACGTGGGCGAGGAACTCGCCGTTGCGGTAGTCCGCTTTCGCATCGAGCAGCGCATCGGCCATCGCGGCGAAGGCGTCGGCGTACGTGTCGGCGTCGGCACCCGCGTCGTCGACCAGTTTCCAGAGGTGTTCGTTCAACTCCAGCCCCGCTACCTCGTTGTGCAGGTCGTCGAACGTCGAGCGCGGCGCCTTGTCGTGCCGGCAGAGCGGGTCGCCGGTCAGTACGTCCTTGCCCAGGACGTCCGCCGCGCGCTTGAGGAAGACGCCGCTCCAGATGTCGTCGAACCGGCCGACCGACCACTCGTTGTCGTCCATCGGTAGCTGGTAGAAGGCGGGGACGACTTCGCGCTTGAAGCCGAGGTTCATCGAGCAGACGGTGAGGTAGTGGCCGGGTTCGGCGACGAAGTCGGGGCCGAAGTCGTCGGCCGTCAGGCGCGTCTCGGCCTGTCCCTGCAGGTCGCCGTCCATCAGGATGCGCACCGCGTCGAGGTCGGGCACGTTCGTCCACAGTCCCTGTGACGCGATCACGTCCGACACCGCCCGCTCCCCCGTCTCGACCGCTTCGTCCATCGCCGCGTACGGGTAGCCGCGAGGGTAGAGGCCGTGCTCGTCGGCGCTGTGGTAGAGGACGTTCACCCAGTTCTCGTCCGACTGGACCGACTCGACGGTGCGCGTCTCGGTCAGGTTGCGGAGGTGCGTGCCGAAGAAGTCCGCGTCGTCGTGTGGGCGCGTGTCGTCGTCGATGAACACGCCGTAGGGGTGGTCGTGCGCCCACAGGTAGAGCAGGCCGAAACTCGTCTGTGCGTGACTTCGGGCCGGGATCAGGTGGCTGTAGTCGCCGACGCCGTGGTCGGCGAGCCACGCCTCGCGCCGACTGCCGTCGAACACCTCGCCTGCGACGCCCAAGTCGTCGAGCATCGCGTCCATCTCCTCGGTCGGGCAGTGGTCCTCGGTCACGAGGACGAACTCCAGTCGGTCGGTGTCGAAGCCGTGTTCCTCGGCGTTAGCGACGTACGACCGCACGCACTCGTACTCCCTGATCGTCGGGACGATCACACAGACGTCTGCATCCATGGCCGCTTCTCTTTAGGGCCACCTAAAGTAACTGTCGCTTAGGCCTACCTAAAGTGCCTGTCGCTCTCCCACGACGATATATATGTCTCGATAGTCGATCGTAGCGATCATACCAACGGCTTTGTGTGGGCTCGGCTTCCAGTACGGTGATTCCCGCCGACGGCGGTCACGCCGGGGCGACTTCAGCCATGTCCGATCCAGCCGATTCAGACGGCACGCACGACGAGTCCGATGCCGAATCGACGGAGCCGTCGGTGTCCACGCCCGACCTCGACGACCCGCAGTTCTACCTGAACCGGGAGTTGAGCCAGCTCGAATTCCAGAAACGCGTCCTCCACGAGGCGCTCGACGACCGGACGCCGCTGCTGGAGCGCGTGCGGTTTCTCGGTATCTTCACCCGCAACCTCGACGAGTTCTTCATGAAGCGGGTCGGCGGCCTGAAACAACAGATCGACGCGGGTGTGACCGACCCGACGGTCGACGGCCGGACGCCCCGCGAGCAGTGGACGGAGATTCTCGAGACGGCCGGGCCGATGTTCGACCGGCAGACGGCGTGTTACCACGATGTCGTCCGTCCGGCGCTCGCCGAGGCCGGCATCCACATCCTCGATCACGACGACCTGACCGCCACCGAGCGCGACCGGATGCGGGCGTACTTCGAGGAGTCGGTGCTGCCGACGCTGACGCCGCTGGCGTTCGACCCCGCCCACCCCTTTCCCTTCATCTCCAACCTCAGCCTCTCGCTCGGCGTGTTCGTCCGCCACGACCCCGACGAGGACCCCATCTTCACCCGGGTGAAAGTCCCCCAGAACCGGCCGCGACTCGTCCCCGTCGAGGAGGGGTCGCGGTACGTCCTGCTCGAAGATCTGATCGAGGCGCATCTCGATCTGTTGATGCCGAACGTCGAAGTGCTCGACACCGCGCTCTTCCGCATCACACGCAACGCGGAGGTGCGACGCGATCAGGAGGTGGCCGAGGATCTGATCGAGGCCATCGAGGAAGTGATCGAACAACGTCGCTTCGCCATGCCGGTCAGGTTGGAGATCGGTGCCGACGCCCCGGAGGCGATGGTCGAACTCCTCGCCGACCAGTTGGAACTCGATCCGGAGGAGGTGTTCCGGCGCCGCGGCCCCCTCGACTACCGCGACTTCGGCACGCTCACCGATCTCGATCGGTCCGACCTGAAACGCGAGCGGTGGTCGCCGCTCCCGCATCCGCGGTTCGCCGAGGGATCGACCGCCGAGGCGACGATGCACGGCGCGGACCTCTTCGACGAGATCGCCCGCGACGACGTGCTCCTCCATCACCCGTACCACGCCTTCGACGGCACGGTCCAGCGATTCCTCGACGCCGCCGCCAGCGATCCCGACGTGCTGGCGATCAAGGCCGCCATCTACCGCACGGCGAGCGACTCGCAGGTGATCCAGCGGCTGATCGACGCCGCCGACAACGGCAAGCAGGTCGCCGTGATGGTCGAACTCAAGGCACGCTTCGACGAGCAGAACAACCTCCAGTGGGTTCGCAAACTGGAGGAGAACGGCATCCACGTCGCCTACGGGACGGTGGGGCTGAAGACCCACACCAAAACCGCGCTGGTCGTCCGCGAGGAGGACGACGGCGTCAAACTCTACTCCCACGTCGCGACGGGTAACTACCACTCCGAGACGGCGAAAGGCTACGTCGACCTCGGCCTCCTCACCGCCGACCGGGACGTCGGGCAGGACCTCGTGACGGTGTTCAACTTCTTCACCGGGCCGTCGCTGGACGAGGAGTTCCGCAAACTGCTCGTCGCGCCCGTCACGATGCGCGAACGGTTCACCGACCTGATCCGCAAGGAAGCCCGATACGCCCGCGCCGGCTGCCCGGCCCGCATCGTCGCCAAGATGAACGCGCTCGAAGACCCCGACATCGTGGCGGAACTCTACCGGGCGTCGATGGCCGGCGTCGAGATCGACCTGGTCGTCCGCGACATCTGTCGGCTCCGTCCCGGCATCGAGGGTGTCAGCGACACTGTCACCGTCCGCTCGGTCGTCGGGCGGTTTCTCGAACACTCGCGGATCTACTACTTCGAGAACGGGGCGGGCCCCGACGATCCGGAGCAACGCACCCCGGGGGCCGACGAGGGTGGCGACCCGCAGTACTTCGTCGGCTCCGCCGACTGGATGACGCGCAACCTCGACTACCGCGTCGAGGCCGTCGCGCCCGTCACCGACCCCGACCTCCGCGAGCAGCTTCGCTTCGTCCTCGAAGTGATGCTGCACGACAACCGCTCCAGCTGGGCGCTGTCGTCGGACGGGAGCTACGAACAGCGGACGCCCGGCGACGACCCCGTCTGGCGCACACAGGAGATTCTAATGGACGCGACGCGGGCCGCCCACGACCACGACGACAGCAACGGCATCGACACCGATCACCCCGCCAGTCCCGGCGAGTTGTTGGTGGCGGCCGACGAGGATTATAGTAGCGATTGAAACTGTTTGCAGATCCGATCGCACGCTGTCCTGCGATCGGCTGTGCGACGACTTTCAATTGTCACTATAGCCACCCGTCAGCGATTCGAGCAGGTGGACCGCCGGATCGGGCGCGAGCGGCTCGTTCGCGTTGCCACAGTGGGGTGACTGGACACAGGCCGGACAGCCGTCCGCACACGCACATCCGTCGATCAGCCGTCCCGTCCGGGCCAGCAGAGGTTCGATCCGGTCGTAGCCCCCCCGCGTGAGGCCGACGCCGCCGGGGTAGCCGTCGTAGACGAAGATGGTGCTCGCGCCGGTGTGTTCGTGGTGCGGCGTCGAGAGGCCCCCCACGTCCGCCCGGTCACAGAGGAGTTCGAGCGGGAACAGCGAGATGAGACCGTGTTCGGCGGCGTGGATGCCGCCGGCGAAGTCGCCGATCGCCCGCATCTCCGCCTCCACGTCGCCGGGGACGGTGAAATACAGCGCCGTCGTCGACAGCGTCGTCTCCGGCAGATCGACCGCCTCCCGCCCCAGCACCTCGCCCCGCTTCGCGTCCCGGCGCTCGAACCCCGTCACGCGCTCGGTGACGGTCACGTCCGCGAGTCGAACCTCGGTGTCGGAGCGGGCCGACAGCGGCGTCGACGCCCGGTCGCGGTCCACCGTGATCGACTTCTCCGTCAGGACGCGCGTGTAGTAGTCGGCCCACGTCGACTGCAGGGTAGCCACGTCTCGATCCAGATCCAACTCGGTCACCTCGTAGGACTGCCCCTGGTGGTGGTAGACGGCGCCCGGGTGGGCGTCCCGGAGGGCGTCGCCGAACCCGAGGGTGGCGATCACGTCGCCGTCGGCCAGCAAATCCACCTCGCGGTCGTCGACGGTCCGGAGGTTCGTCTCGTGTTGCGGGCTGCGGTCGCCCGCGTGCGTCCACCGGACGCCGTCGCTCGTCTCCCGGCGCTCCAGCCGTCCCTCGGCTTCGAGGGCCGCGACGATGTCCGAGAACCCGTCGCCGAAGTAGTCCGCGTCGTCCCGTGACAGCCAGTTCTCCGACGCCGCCGAGGCGACGTGTGCCGGCCGGAGGTGGTCGTTCGACGGGTCGACCGTCGCGCGTTCGGGATCGCCCGAAAAGAGGTCGTCGGGGTTGTGCATCAGGTACTGATCTAGCTGGTCCTCGCCCGCGACGAGGGCGACGAGCGCGGGGTCCGACCCCCGCCCCGCCCGCCCCGCCCGCTGGAACGTCGACATCCGGGTGCCGGGGTAGCCGTCGAGGAGGACGGCGTCCAGTCCCCCCACGTCGACGCCGAGTTCGAGCGCGCTCGTGCTCCAGACCCCCCGGACGCTCCCGCCGTGGAGGCCGTCCTCGATGTCGCGTCGGCGGTCGTCTCGGAGCGAGGCCTGATACGCCTCGATCCGACTCGCGAGGTCGCGTTCGCCCCGGTCACGGAGGGCGTCGGCGCTCTCCGTCGCGTACCGCTCCGCGGTCTGTCTGGCGCGGGTGAACACGAGCGTCTGGGAGCCTTGGGCGACGAGGTCGGCGAAGAGGCGTTTCGTTTCGACGTGGCTCGACCGCCGACGGCCCGACCCTTCGTCGCCCTCGTACGTCGGCGGGTTCCACAGCAGCCAATGCCGCGGCCCGCGGCCGCTGGTGTCCTCGTCGACGAGCACGAACCCCGACGCCGGCCTGCCGGTCAGGCGCGCGGCGTGTTCGACCGGGTTCCCGATCGTGGCCGAACAGCAGACGAACTGCGGGTCGCTCCCGAACCGGTCACAGAGGCGGGCCAGTCGTCGGAGGACGAGGGCGACGTGACTGCCGAAGACGCCGCGGTAGTCGTGAATCTCGTCGATGACGACGAGGTCGAGCGAGGAGAACAGCCACTCCCACAGGCGGTGGCCGTGTGGGAGGAGTCCGTAGTGGAGCATGTCGGGGTTCGACAGCAGGACTGTGGGTCGGCGGTCGCGCACGTCCCGCTTCTCGCTCTTGGAGAGGCGGCCGGTGTAGGTGTCGACCGACACGCGGCTCCCGAAGCCGAGATCACGCGCGAGCGTGTCGAGGCTCTCCGCCTGATCGGCGATGAGGGCGTTCTGCGGGCCGAGATACAGCGTCCGTCCGCCCCGATCCATCGCCCGTTCGAACGCGGGGACGGTGTACGCGAGGCTCTTCCCGCTCGCGGTCGGCGTCGCGAGCACGGCGTCCCGGCCCTCCCGGACCGCCTCGATGGCGTCGACCTGATGGCGGTAGAGGCGGTCGATGCCTCGATCAGCCAGCGCACTCGCCAGTCGGGGTTCGAGTTCGCAGTCGGCGTACGTCGGATCGCGTCCGGGCAGGCGGCGGTAGTCGGCGAGTTGCCCCTCGTCCGCCCTGGCCCGGAGTCGGTCGACGGCGTCGTCCACGACTCCGTTCGGGCCGGCGCGACCAAACCGGTTGCGGTCGGCCACGACACCGTTTTCACGCCACCGCCCCACGCCGCCACATGGACGACGGTTCGACGGGCGGGACGTACACTCTCCTGCTCGACCTCCCGGAAGCGGTCGACGTCGTGGTCGGTGCGCTCGGGACCCACCGCTTCCCCGCCGGCGCGTACGCCTACACCGGGAGCGCCCTCGGGAGCGGTGGCTTCACCCGCGTCGACCGCCACCGCCGGGTCGCCGCCGGCGACCACGACGTGCGTCATTGGCATATCGACTACCTCGCCGGCCACCCCGACACGACGCTCGTCGACGTCGTCACGTCGCCCGGCGTCGACGCCGAGTGCGCTATCGCTCGCCGCCTTCCGGCCGGCCCGGTCGACGGGTTCGGCGCTTCGGACTGTGACTGTCGCTCGCATCTCGCGGTCGGCGGGAGTATCGACGGACTGCGAGCGACCGTCGAGGCGGCCCATCGGAAGAACTGATCGCGTGTCGGCGACCGGGGACACCCGACGCGCGGCCGATCCGGGCAAACCGACCGCGCGTCGGGCGTCGGATCGCGAGACGGGTCGGGCAACCCGCCACGACCCCGTGTGTCAGAGGCACCCCGGCGTCAGCAAAGACATTCGTCGATATCTTCATGTTACCCCCCGCTGAACGCCTCAATCGGTGAGCAATGATATATAAAATTGCCGGTGGCAGGTGCGTTCGACGGTGACGGAGCGCTCGCCTGCAACGGTCGTCGACGCCCGCGCCGACACGCTCCGCGCCCTCGCGGAGTCGACGGTTTCGAAGTCGGAACTCGCGGCGCAGGTTGGCAGTTCGCGGTCGACCGTCGAGCGGTCCCTCCGCGACCTGTCGATCCTCGGATTCGTCGCGTCGACCGCCGACGGCTATCGGCTGACGACGCCAGGCCGTCTGGCTCTCGACGCCCACGACCGGCGGACCGAGCGGGTCGAAACACTCGCCGACGCCGCGCCACTGTTCGACGGGATCGACCTCGAATTCGACCTCGATCCTGCCCTCTTCGACGGAGCGCGGATCGTCGAACCGCGACCGCACGCGCCATACCGCCCGGTCGAGCGCGTGGCCGCACTCGTCGCGAACGCCACCCACGTCTCGGTGTACACGACGCGGTTCCTCTCGCGACACGCCCGCCTCTACCACGACCGGGTCCTCGACGGGATGACCGGCACGTTCGTCGTCACGGATCGCGTGATCGAGCAACAGCGGTCGGTGTATCCCGGCGACATGCGGGAGGCGATCGACCTCGGCCGCGCCGCCGTCCGCCGGACCGACCGGGACGACCCCGTGTCGCTCGTCCTCGCCGAGACGCCGGACGGTCCGGAGATGGGGCTCGTCGTCTACCACGACGGGACGCCCCGTGGCTTCGTCGGCACCGACGACCCCGTGGCCACGCGGTGGGCGCGCGACCTCCACGAGCGTCTGTGGCAGTCCGCGACGCCGCTCTAAGGGAGCGCGCGGTCGAGCATCTGGATGGGGGTGGGTGGTTTTTCTTCGTAGTGGTCGTCGAGTTGGGTGCGACAGGAGGCGCCGGGGGCGACAACGCGGTCGCCCGGGCTCCGGTCGACCTGGTCGAAGAGGATCGAGCCGATGGCTTTGCTCATGGAGTGGTGTTCGGCCTCGTAGCCGAAGGAGCCGGCCATGCCACAACAGCCCGAATCGAGGGGGTCGACCGCGTAGCCCGCGCGGCGCAGGACGCCGACGGCGTGGTGGTCCTTCCGGGTGGCCTTCTGGTGGCAGTGCCCGTGGTAGGTGAGCGACGTGTCGGGGGCGGCGGTCTCCAGTCGCTCGTCCAGGCGGTGGGCGTCGAGATACTCCATGACGCCGTAGGCGTTGTCGGCGACCGTTTCGACATCTTCGCCGGTGAGGAGGTCGCGGTAGTCGGACTGGAGCATGACCGCGTCGGAGGGTTCGACGACGACGACGTCCCAGCCGTCCCGGACCTTGGGGGCGAGGGCGTCGACGTTCGTTTCGGCCTGCTCGCGTGCTTGGTCGAGAAAGCCCTTCGAGAACGGGGGGCGGCCGCTGCCGGTCACGTCCTCGGGAATCACGACGTGGACGTTCGCGGCCTCCAGCACGCGGACGGCGGCTTTGCCCGCGTCGGGCGCGTTGTAGGTGGTGTAGGCGTCGGGAAAGAGCAGGACGCGGCGGTCGGCGTCGGCTTCCGCGACCTGTGGGCCGCCCCGGGCGTCGAACCAGTCGACCAGGGACTCGCGGTGGAAGGTGGGGAGCGATCGTTCGCGGGCGATGCCGACCGTCTTCTCCATGACCGTGCGGGCGCCCGGAACCTTCGCCGCCCAGTTCGAGAGGGGGGCGAGTTTCGAGCCGAGCGCG
>Ga0207718_100270_pt1 | contig 54243 bp, 52 predicted proteins | sample A23M2SouthBayCA_FD_187749 | JGI IMG/M metagenome (GOLD analysis project Ga0207718, IMG submission 187749) | Aerobic enrichment media microbial communities from Eden Landing Ponds, California, USA - A23 M2 (SPAdes) | ecosystem: Environmental > Aquatic > Marine > Unclassified | place: Emeryville...
CCAGCTCAACGAGTCGACGACGAGCGACACGGAGACGTTCCCGCCGAAAGTCGAAGTCCCGAAGAGTTTCGTCCGCGAACACGAGCGCCTCGAACTCGAGGCCGAGCACCTGCGCGAGCAGTTAGAGGAACACAAGCGCTACGTCACGAAACTCCGCCAGCAACTCGACGAACACGACCAGGAAGACGTCGTCCAGCTCGAAGACCTCGACGGTGGCGAACCCGAACAGGAGTCGTCCTACCGGCTGGGTAACTTCGACGACGGTATCTGAAGCGACTGTTCCCGGTTTCTCTTTCCGTTCTCCGACCCGGGGCTGCTGTCGGCTCCCGTCACGGCGAGCCAGTCGTTATGTTGCTCCGGGAAGTGTGGTGTGTTACCAATGTCGTTCGATCCACAGCGCGTCTCGACGGTCACGTTCGACTCCTACAGCACGCTCGTCGACGTCGACGCCGCGGAGAAGGCACTCGCCGACCGGGTTTCGGATCCCGAACCCGTCTCGCGGCTCTGGCGCTCGCGTTCGCTCCAGTACACGATGGTCGCGAACTTCGTCGACGCCTATGAACCGTTCTACGAGATCAATCGCGACGCGCTCCAGTACGCCCTGGACGTGACGGGCGCGGACGTTTCCACGGAGGAGCGCGACGAGATACTCGCCGTCTACCACGAACTCGACGTCTTCGAGGACGTCCGCGAGAGCCTCGACGCACTGTGTGGGGCAGGCTACGACTGTTACGTCCTCTCGAACGGGAATCCCGCGATGCTCGAATCGCTCGTCGACCACGCCGACATCGCCGACCTCGTCACCGACACGATAAGCGCCGACGAGATTCAGGTGTTCAAACCCCACGCCGACCTCTATCGCCACGCCGCCGAGCGCACCGACACGCCCGTGGGTAAACTCGCACACGTCACGGCCCTGTGGTTCGACGTCATGGGCGCCCAGCACGCCGGCATGCAGGGAGTGTGGGCCGACCGGAAAGGGACACCGTGGGAGCCGTTCGGCCCCGAACCCGACCTGGTGGTCGAGGAACTCGGGGAACTGGTCGACGCGCTCGACGCCTGAATGGGGACTTCGACAACCAGTCGTCGAACCGTTCGGACGGTCTCTTCAGTAGCTGTGCGTATGTAACAGTAGCCGTCGTCTCTCGATCAAAACTTTGAGTTTGAAGAAGATCTTTTATGGAAGTCCTGTAATTGCTGCTATAATGAACCGTCGCGCCCTGCTTATGTCGGTTGGCGTGTTGAGTACAGGACCCGTCGCTGGGTGTCTCTCGGCGCTCGACCCCACAGGGACTGCATCTCCAACGGCAACGTCTCAGAAGGAGACTGGTGGCCTGTCAGCGACCGTTACGACTGTCACATACGATGGAACTGCCGGAGAAAACGAGGAAGAAGTATCGATCTCGGTTGATTGTGTGGCTCAGAACGCAACACTCCGCGGATGGTTCTCGACAAGCAGTTGCCGGACGGTCGCTATCCAGGGACTCCAGTACGACCGTACTGAGGGGTTCGCAGAACTCGTGTTGTACCCACGGTGGACCGAATCACAACCTCCCGAGAACGTTGATTGTGCCGGAGCTTCCTATCGCTATTCGGTCGAACTCACCGCACAGGAGCAACTACCCACAGAATTTCGTGTTGTCTACAAGCGTCCTGACGAGCGGACTCCGACGCAGTTCACTGCACGAAACGACGAATGTTCGTGAGCGAGAGGGCTACACTCTGCGATCACCCAGGTTTCACCGCCCAGACCGACGTCCGGATCGTCGCCAGCGACCGACGGTTTTTCACCCCGCCGCACCTCCCCTGCGAACGACTGGAATGCGATCCACAGACCGGCGACAGACGAGCCACTGGCCGACGGTGCCGGAGGGACCTCGATGACCCGTATCGGCGTCGACGTCGGCGGCACGTTCACGGACGTCGTGGTCGTCGACGACGAGGGCCGCCTCCGGGGGCTGAAGACCCCGAGCACGCCCGACCGACCCGACGACGGCGTCGTCGACGGCCTCGAGGAGGCCCGCGAGACTGGTACCGACCCGACCGACGTGACCTTCCTCGGCCACGGGACGACCGTCGCGACCAACGCCGTCCTCGAAGGCGAACTCCCCGAAACGGCGCTGGTCACCACCGAAGGGTTCCGGGACGTCCTCGAGATCGGCCGCCAGGACCGGGCGGACCTCTACGACCTGGACTTCGAGCGACCCGACCCGCTCGTCCCGCGGGACCGCCGCTTCACCGTCCCGGAACGAGTGGGACCCGACGGCACGGTCGTCGAACCGCTGGACGACGCCGACGTGGCGGCGCTGGCCGAGCGACTGCCCGCGGTCGACGCCGTCGCCGTCGCCACGCTCTTTTCCTTCCGGACGCCCGACCACGAGCGCGCCATCGCCGGCGGACTGCGCGAGGCGGGCCGCGACGACATCGCGATATCGCTGTCTTCGGACGTTCTCCCGGAGTTTCGCGAGTACGAGCGGACCTCGACGACCGCGCTCAACGCCGCACTGCAGCCGGTGATGGAGACCTATCTCGACCGCCTCTCGCGGCGGACCGCGGACGTCGGCATCGAACGCGAACCGGCGGTGATGCAGTCCCACGGCGGGCTGACTGGCGCCACCGCAGCCGCCGAGACGCCCGTCAACACCGTCCTGTCGGGTCCTGCGGCGGGCGTCCGGGGTGCCGGGTACCTCGCGAGCGCCGCCGGCCACGAGGACGTCGTCACGATGGACATGGGCGGGACGAGCACGGACGTCAGTCTCGTCGCGGGCGGCGAACCCACCAGAACCACCGACTGGGCGATCGCGGGCTATCCCCTCGGCGTCCCGACGGTCGACATCCACACTATCGGCGCCGGGGGCGGGTCGATCGCCCGGGTCGACGCCGGCGGCGCGCTCCGGGTGGGGCCCGAATCAGCAGGAGCCGACCCTGGTCCCGCCGCCTACGGCCGCGGCGGCGACCGCCCGACGGTGACCGATGCACACGTCGTCCTCGGGCGGATCCACCCCGAGTACCCGCTGGGCGGTGACCTCTCTGTCGACGTCGAAGCTGCCGAGCGGGCCGTCGAACGGGAGATCGCCGACCCCCTGGACCAGTCCGTCCGCGAGGCCGCTCGCGGGATCCTGGCCGTCGCCAGGGCGAACATGGAGCGCGCTCTCAGAGTGGTGAGCGTCGAGCGAGGCCACGACCCCCGGTCGTTCGCGCTCGTCGCCTTCGGCGGTGCCGGTCCGCTGCACGCCCCCAGACTGGCCGAGGAACTGTCGATGCCCACAGTGCTGGTTCCGCGCCTCGCGGGCGTCCTCTCGGGACTCGGACTGCTCGCCTCGGACGTCGAGCACACGTACGTGACCGCGGTCGTCGAACCCCTGGCGGACGTGACGCCAGACGACCTCGCGGCGTGGTTCGGCGATCTCGTCGCCGAGGGTCGTGAGACGCTCGCCGACGAGGGGATCGACCCCGACGCGATGACCTTCGAGCGGGCGCTCGACCTGCGGTACGCGGGCCAGTCCTACTCGTTGACCGTCCCGGTCGCGGACACTGGAGTGGGGACCGACGCCGACAACATCGGCGCCGAGGGGGCCGACGCCGACAGCACCGACAGTACCGACGCCGACGCCGACCTCCTCGGCGACGCGGCCGAGCGCTTCCACGAGCGCCACGCCGCCCAGTACGGCCACGCCAACCCCGAGGAACCCGTCGAACTCGTCAACGCCCGCGTCAGGGCAGTCGGCGAGATCCCCGACGTCGACGTCCGCTCCTCGGTCGCGGGCACAGTCGAGGATGCCATCCTGGGCGAGCGACCGGTCGGGTTCGACGACGAGACTCGCGAGGTGACCGTCTACGAACACGCTCGCCTCCCGCCGGGCGCCGAGTTCGACGGCCCCGCGGTCGTCCAGGCCGACGCCGCGACCACCGTCGTCCACCCCGGGCAGTCCGTCACCGTCGACGAACGCGGGACGCTCCACGTCTCGACCACGCACGACCCCTCGTGACCACCCATGACCGAAACTACGGATACAGACGTCGACCCCGTGACGCTCGAAGTCCTGCGCAACGGCTTCGAGTCCGTCGCCGAGGAGATGAGCGCGAACCTCGTCCGGACGAGCTACTCGCCGAACATCAAGGAGCGCAAGGACGCCTCTTCGGCCGTCTTCGACGCCGACGGGCGGATGCTCGCCCAGGCCGAGAACATCCCCGTCCACCTCGGCGCGATGCCCTACTCTGTGCGGGCGGTCGTCGACGCTCTCGACCTCGAACCCGGCGACACCGCGGTCCACAACTCCCCCTTCAGCGGCGGCGCCCACCTCCCCGACATCACGTTCGTCAGTCCGGTCTTCGTCGACGGCGACCTCGTCGCCTACGTCGCCAACCGCGCCCACCACGCCGACGTCGGCGGCGCTCGCGCCGGCAGCGTCGCCGCCGACTCGACGAGCATCTTCGGTGAGGGCGTCCAGATCCCGCCGGTCAAACTCTTCGCCGGCGGCGACCCGGTCCCGGGGGTCTTCGACCTCCTGCTGGAGAACGTCCGCACGCCCGACGAACGCGAGGGTGACCTGCGCGCCCAGCAGGCCGCCAACGAGACCGGCCGGCGCCGCTTCGTCGAACTCGTCGAGAAACACGGCCGCGAGACCGTCGCGGCGGTGGCCGACCGCGTGCTCGACTACAGCGAGGCCCGGATGCGCGAGGAGGTCGGCGACCTCGACGACGGCACGTACGACTTCGCGGACGTCCTCGACGGCGACGGCACGGGCGCGACGGACGTCCCTATCACCGCGACGGTGACCGTCGACGGTGACTCCGTCGCCGTGGACTTCGACGGGTCGGCCACGCAGGTCGCCGGCCCGGTCAACGCCCCGCTCGCGGTGACGACCAGCGCCACCTACTACGCGCTCCGGGCGGTGACCGACCCGGAGATACCACCGAACGAGGGGTGTTACCGGCCCTTTTCCGTCACGGCACCTGACGGGACGGTCGTCAACGCCCGCAAGCCCGCGGCCGTTGTGGGCGGGAACCTCGAGACTTCACAGCGGGTCGTCGACGTCGTCCTCGGCGCGATGGCGGCGGGCGGTGTCCGCCCGGTCGCTGCCGCCGCAAACGGGTCGATGAACAACGTCACCTTCGGGAGCGCCGACGCCGAGCCGGCCTACACCTTCTACGAGACGATCGGCGGGGGCTACGGCGCTCGTCCCGGGCGCGACGGCGTCGACGGGGTCCACGCCCACATGACGAACACGCGCAACACGCCCGTCGAGGCGCTCGAACTCTCGTACCCGCTCCGCGTCGAGTGTTACAGCCTCCGACCGGACACGGGCGGTGCCGGCCGCTACCGGGGTGGCCTGGGTATCCGCCGCGATATCCGCGTGCTCGACCACGACGCATCGTTCTCACTGCTGGCCGACCGCCGCGTCCACCGCCCGTACGGCCTCGACGGCGGCGAGCCAGGCGCCAGTGGTGACGACCGCGTCGTGGTCGACGGCGACGAGCGGTCCATCGACGGGATGACCACGCTCGACCTCGGGCCGGGCGACCGCGTCGGCGTCCGTACACCCGGCGGCGGTGGGTTCGGTTCTCCGGAGCAACGATCTGTCGACGCTATCGAGCGTGACCTCGCGGAGGGCCGCGTCACGCCCGAACACGTCGCCGAACACTACCCCCAGTACGAGGAGTGACCGGCTCGGCGAGCGAAAAAGTCGATCAGTCGTCGTCGCACTTGACCGCCGCCTCGGCGGGTGTCGCCGGGTCGACGGTGGCGTAGGCGGTCACGTCGTGGCCGAGTTCGCGCAGGCGGTCTTCGATCCCGTCGTCGGTCGGTTGGTCGCCGTCGAACTTGCCGGAAGCGCCGCGGATGCCGACCTGGTGGGGGATCGTCAGGCCGTGGACCGACCGGACGACCACGCGCAGGTGGTCGAGCGTGCTCGCGTAACTCCCGCCACCCGCGACCGCGAGCAGTCCGACCGTGGTGTCCTCGAACTCGTCTTTCCCGCAGTAGTCGAGTGCGTCCTTGAGTGTCGCCGAGTAGGAACCGTGATAGACGGGCGAACCGAGGAGGACCGCGTCGGCCTCGCGAACCCGGCGCGTGAACGCCCGCACCGTCTCGTCCTCGTCGGCGTCCGGGTCGAACGGCGGCAAATCGATCTCCCGGAGGTCGAGCAATTCGGTGCGTGCGCCGGCGTCGGCCGCAGCGTCCAGTGCCACTCGAAGCCCCCGGCGCGTGTAACTGCCCTCGCGGCGACTGCCACAGACCGCGACGACGTCGGGGCGGATCATCGAGTGTACGGTGGGTATCGACCGGATAAAAACCCGCGGAATAGCGCCAATACCGCGAGAATCGAGTTGGTTGACTGATGAGACTCTGTCGCTGCGTTTCCCCCGCCCCGCCTCGACTGGACATGCTGACCCTGCCCGATCGTGTCGCTCGGGGACCTCCCGGACCGTTGCGGGCGGTGGGATTATCGGGTCGTCGCTCGTAGTTCCCTGGAATGGCCCGGGAGCCCATCGACTACGGCGCGCTCGACGCGGGACGCCACTGCAACTACTGGACCTACGACCCGACGCTGCGCTTCGAGGCCCGGCGGACCTACCCCGACGACGAGTTCGCGTGGGCCGAGGACGTCCTCGCGGAGTACGGCGAATTCGTCGGTCACACCCTCGCCGACAACGCCGACGTCGTCGACCGCCACAGCCCACAACTGCACACCTACGACGACCGCGGCGAGGTCGCGAACGAGGTCGAGTACCACCCCGCGCAGTTCGAGACCGAACGCCGCACCTACGAGGAGTTCCGGCTGACGCACGACGCGTTCCACGCCCCGCCCGACCGCGAGGACCCCGTGGGACTGCTCCACCCGCTGACGATGCAGGCGCTGGTCTGTTTCGCCGACGTCGGCTTCGCGTGTGCGTCCTCGATGACGACCGGGGCGGCCGTCGTCCTTGAGAAGTTCGCCGACCGCGACGCCAACGGGCCGGTCGCGGACGCGTTCGAGTGCCTGACTACCGACGACTACGACGACCACGTCGAGGGTGCGATGTTCCTCACCGAGAAGCAGGGCGGCTCGGACGTCGGCGCGAACGAGACTCGCGCCGAACCCCAGACCGACGGCACGTACGAACTCCACGGCGAGAAGTGGTTCTGCTCGAACATCGACGCCCAGGGCGCGCTGGCGCTCGCTCGCACGCCCGACGCCCCCGACGGGACGGCGGGGCTCTCGCTCTTTCTCGTCCCGCGGGCGTTGCCCGACGGGTCGCTCAACGACTCGCTGTTCCGTCGACTCAAGGACAAACTCGGGACACTCTCGGTCCCGACCGGCGAGATCGAGTTCGACGGCGCGACGGCGTATCTCGTCGGCGAGGAGGAACGGGGGTTCCGCCAGATGACCGAGATGCTCAACTACGAGCGGGTGACCAACGCCACCGGCGCGGTGGGGGTGATGGGGCGGGCGCTCCTGGCGGCGAAAGTCCACGCCGCCGACCGCGAGGCCTTCGGGAACCCCATCCAGGAGTACCCGCTCCTCCGGCGGGACCTCTGTGCGATGACCGTCGAGTACGAGGCCGCGGCGGCGATGGCGTTCGAGGCGGCGAAGCAGTACGACCGCCGCGAGCGCGCCTGGGACGCCGCAGGTGACGGCGACGAACCGGAGCGAGACACGGACGCCTACCGGCTGATGCGGCTGTTCGTCCCCGTCGCGAAGTACAAGACCGCGGACGTCTGCGTCGACGTGGTCGCCGACGCGATGGAGATCAGGGGCGGCGACGGCTACGTCGCAGGGCAAGTGACCGAGCGGCTCTTCCGGGACGCCCAGGTGTTGCCGATCTGGGAGGGGACCGCGAACGTGCTCTCGCTGGACGTCCTGCGCGCGCTGGAGCGCGTCGACGCCCACGAGGCGCTCGTGCCGTTCGTGGGCGACCACCTCGATTCGGTATCTCACCCGCTGCTGGCCGAGAGTGTGGCGCTGGTCGAGGAGCGCTTCGAGGAACTCCAGGCGGCGCTCGTGACGCTGGCGACTCGTGACCGTGACTACGTCCAGTACCACGCCAAGCGCCTCGCCGACCTGATCTACGACGTCGTCGCCGCGGCCGTGTTGCTTGAGGAGGCTCAATGGGCCATCGACGAGCGCGGGGATGCGCGCAAGGCGCTCGTCGCTAGCTGGTTCGTCGACTCGCGGTTCGGCGACGACGAGGCCTACGGCATCACCGGCGGGTCACAGCCGGGTGACGAGTACTTCGACGCGATCGCGCGGTACGGATCGATCGCGCCCGGTGAGGTGGGGGGTGGCGGAGAAGTGAGGCGCTGAACGCTACTTCGGGCCGTGGCGTCGCGGTTCTGTTGCTACTCGAGTGATTCGTTCAATTCGTCACGTGGCCGCGCCATGGCTTCGACGACGCTGCGAACTCGTCGAAAAACGGTGTCGTCTCCCGCGGGGCGTATCTGGTCACCTGTCTGTTGCTCCCCTTTCCCGCCGTCTACTTCTGGAAGCGCTACGAGAAGGCACGGACGTACAAAGTCCAGCCGGACACGCCGGTCTGACCGGCCGGCACTGGCACTGACTCGAATCCTTTCGGGAGTGATTTTTTGCTGTCGTGGGTAGTGCATCGAAACGCCGTCCGGCACAGGTGACGGTCACCGCTGGACGGTCCACTCCCAGACGCAGGTCCCGTCCCGTGGGCACTTCCCGAGCGGATCCGTCGCTGATCGTTGGCTCACGATTGCGGCCGATCCGGGGCGCCCCACACCCGGGGCCCGGTTCCCAGGTATCACCGGTGTGACGCTGGAGAGTCGAGTGGGGTGTCGGACGAAAGCCTGTTTAGTCCCGGCCCACGTGTCACACCCAATGAGCGAGTCGGACGGGCCGATGCAGGTCGACGACCCGAACTACCACAGCGAGAACCACACGGCCGCCCAGACCTGCGGGTGGACTAAAAACGCCCTCAAGGGTGAGGGAAAGTGTTATAAAAATATATTCTATGGGATAGAGAGTCACCGCTGTATCCAGATGACGCCCGTCGTGAAGTGCAACGAGCGGTGTGTCTTTTGCTGGAGGGATCACGCTGGTCATGCGTACGAGCTGGGCGACGTCGAGTGGGACGACCCGGCGGCCGTCGCCGACGCCTCGCTCTCGCTGCAGCGCAAAATCCTCTCGGGCTTTGGCGGCAACGACGCCGTCCCTCGCGAGCGTTTCGACGAGGCGATGGAACCGCGCCACGTCGCCATCTCGCTCGACGGCGAACCCTCGCTGTACCCCTATCTCCCCGAACTCATCGAGGAGTTCCACGAACGCGACATCACCACGTTCCTCGTCTCGAACGGCACCAAACCCGACGTGCTGGCGGAGTGTGACCCCACCCAGCTCTACGTGAGCGTCGACGCCGCCGACCGCTGGACGTTCGACGAGACTGTGAAGGCAGTCGAGGACGACGCCTGGGAACGCCTGATCGACACGCTGGACGTCCTCGCCGACAAGGACGAGACCCGGACCGTCCTGCGAACCACCCTCGTGAAGGGCCACAACATGCACCACCCCGAGTGGTACGCGGCGATGTTCCAGCGCGCCGACCCCGATTTCGTCGAACTCAAAGCCTACATGCACGTCGGCCACTCGCGCGGACGCCTCGACCGGGACTCGATGCCCGACCACGACGAAGTCCGCGAGTTTACCGAGGCCGTCCAGGGGTACATGCCCGACCACGACGTCTTCAAAGAGGTGCCCGTCTCCCACGTCACGCTGCTGTCGAAGACCGACGACACCTGGGTACCCAAACTCGAGAAGGACAGCGAGTTCTGGGCCCGCGACCCCTACGCCGGGGACTGAGTGCCGTGGCCGGACGCAGCTACTGGCAATCTTCGACCACTCACGGCGAGAATATTGTTCGATCCCTCCTGTACTCGTAACACCGGTTCGAGCAGAGACACTCGACGTACCGTCTAATTCCCGATTTTCAGAACCATATCCGGGGGAAACGGATTATCATACGCTGTAATCGGGGCCGTAGATTGATACTGAGGTGCCGAAGAACTGCACCCAGATCACAATATGGCAGGCATACTGAGTGCGCTGAGTCCGATGGAGATCGCGGTGGCGACGGTGGCACTGGTCGGTCTGGTGCCGGTCGTCGTGCAGTACCGCGACCGATCGAAGTGGTTCGCGCTGGGCTACGGGACGCTCGTGGCCGCGGCGCTGTCGACGAACCTCGAGGCGCTGTTCCTGGGAGACGTACTCAACTTCGTCGAACACGGGGTCGGGCTGATGGGTGCTGGCCTGGCCTTCTTCGCGGCGGCGTACGTCCACCGCCAGCGGATCCTCGAACAGGAGCGACTCGAGACCGATGGTTGAGATCACGGTCCTCTTCGACTTCGTGGCGACGTTCGCCTTCGCCGGGGCGGTCGTCTACGGGACGCTGAACTACCGGGATACGGACATCCAGCGTGGCTTCTGGGGCAACTTCACGTTCGGCGCTCTGCTGGGATTTCTGTGGACGAGCGCGGTCTTGCTGGAGTGGATCGGCTTTCTGCCGTCGATAATGGACCCGATGAGTGTCGCGCTGCTGGCGACGACCGTCGGCGTCTACGCGGTCGGTTCGACGGGGACGATGGCGGTCGTCGACGACATGGAAGAAGCGACTGCGGAGGCCGAGGCGGCCCGCCAGGAAGCCATCGAACTCCAGGAGGAGGCCCAGGATGCGCGAATCGACGCCGAGCAGGCTCGCGAAGAAGCCGAGGCCGCCCGCGAAGAGGCCGAAACCGAACGCGGGCAGGCCAGACGCCTCAGCGAGTCACTGGAACGGGACGCAGAGGCGTTCGGTGACGTGATGGCGGCGGCGGCCGCGGGCGACCTCACCCGGCGGATGGACCCCGAGAGCGAGAGCGAGGCGATGACCGAAATCGCCGAGGCGTTCAACGCGATGATGGACGACCTCGCGGGGACGCTCGTCCAGATCCGGTCGTTCGCCGACGAGGTCCAGCGTTCCAGCGAGGAAGTAGAGGCGGGCGCGACCGAGAGCCAGAGTGCCAGCGAACAGGTCGCCGAGTCGATGCAGACGGTTTCGGCCGACGCCGACGACCAGCACCGCAACCTCCAGGAGGTGTCCTCGGAGATGCAGAACCTCTCGGGGGCCGTCGAGGAGGTGGCCTCCTCGGCCGACGAGATCGCTCGGACGACGTCCGAAACCGTCGAGACCGGCGAACGCGCCCGCGACTCCGCGGGGGTGGCCATCGACGAGATGGACGCCATCCAGCGCAAGGCCGACGACACCGTCGACGAGGTCGAGTCACTCGCCGCCGAGATGGACGAGATCGGCGAAGTCGTCGACATGATCGCCGGCATCGCCGAGCAGACGAACATGCTGGCGCTCAACGCTTCCATCGAGGCCGCACGCGCCGGCGAGGCGGGCGAGGGCTTCGGCGTCGTCGCCGACGAGATCAAAGGACTCGCTGGCGAGGCCGCCGAAGCGACCGACGAGGTCGAACGACTCATCACCGACATCCAGGACTCGACGGACGAGACCGTCGTGAACATCCGCGAGATGGGCGAACGCGTCGACGCGGGTACCGTGACCGTCGAGGAGGCACTCGACGCACTCGACGAGATCGCCGACAACGTCGCGGCCGCCAACGCCAGCATCCAGGAGGTCAGCGACGCCACCGACGACCAGGCGAGTTCGACCGAGGAAGTCGCCTCGATGATCGACGAGGTCGCCGACACCGCCCGGTCGATCGACGACGAGTCCGACCAGGTGTCGGCCGCCGCCGAGGAACAGACTGCCTCGCTCACCCAGGCCGCTTCCAACGCCCACTCGCTGTCAGAGCGCGCCGACGACCTCCAGAACCTCCTCGACGAGTTCGTCGTCGACGGTGCCGCCGCGAGCGTGACTGGCGCCGGCGCGGGGACCCGTGCCGCGACCGACGGCGGCCCTGACCCGACGTCGACGAACTCCACCTGAGGACGACTCACTCGGTAAGCGGTCCTGTCAACACATCTGTTATGCGTCCCGTATTCGGTACACTTATCCGGGCGAGACGGTAACTTCGGAGTATGACCGGAGTTACGGCGTCGGCGGTGGGACACGCCGAGCTGGCGACGCTGAAGTCGCTGGCGCTGGAACACGGCCTCGACAGCGAGGCGAAGATCTCGTGTTCGGCGCTGGCAGACCGGCTCGACGCCTCCACGCAGACCGCCTCGCGACGCCTCCAGCGACTGGAGGAGGCAGACCTACTCGAACGGGAGATCGTCGGCGACGGCCAGTGGGTCGCCGTCACGGACGAAGGCGAGCGGGCCCTCCAGCACGAGTACGCTGACTATCGGCGTATCTTCGAGCGCGACGCCACGGTGGAGTTGCACGGGTCGGTCACCAGCGGCATGGGTGAGGGTCGCCACTACATCTCGCTGCCGGGGTACATGCGCCAGTTCGAGGAGAGACTGGGGTACGAGCCGTTCCTGGGCACACTGAACGTCGAACTCGGTCCCGAGAGCATCCGAGAGCGCGGCCGACTCACCTCCTACGAACCCGTCCGGATCGACGGCTGGGAGGACGACGAGCGGACCTACGGGCCCGCGTACTGCTACCCGGCGGCCGTCTCGAACGAGACCGGCGAGCGCTACGAGGACGCCCACGTCATCACACCCGAGCGCACCCATCACGGCGACGACCAGCTGGAAGTCATCGCGCCGGTGAAACTCCGCGACGAACTCGGCCTGGACGACGGGTCGACGCTCACTGTCTATGTCACCGAACAGTGAACCCGTGACGGGGACCGACGCGAGCGCTGACGCCGCCGGGAGCGTCGAGCGTGCCGTCGAGGCCGTCCGCCGGGGCGACCCGATATTGGTCCACGACGCCGCCGACCGCGAGGGTGAGACCGACCTGATCTACCCCGCAGGCGCGGTCACGCCCGAGGCCGTCGCGCGGATGCGCAACGACGCCGGCGGCCTCGTCTGTGTCGCTCTCTCCGATAGCGTCGCGTCGGCGTTCGACCTGCCCTACCAGCAGGACGTCCTCGACCACGCGGCCGCGGCCGACCACGACCTGGGCTACGACGAGCGCTCCTCGTTTTCCCTCACCGTGAATCATCGGGACACCTACACGGGGATCACCGACGCCGACCGTGCGCTGACCATCACGCAACTGGCCGACGCGGCCGCCGCGCCCGCCGACGCCGACTTCGCCGGGGAGTTCCGCGCGCCGGGACACGTCCATCTGTTGCGGGCCGCGCCCGACCTCGTCGACGACCGCGAGGGTCACACGGAACTCGCGCTCGTGCTCGCCGCGGCGGCGGGTCGTCCGCCGGCGATGGTGGTCTGTGAGATGCTCGACGACGAGACCGGCGGTGCGCTCTCGCCCGCCGCGGCCCGGTCCTACGCCGAGCGCCACGGGCTCGTCTACGTCGAGGGCAGCGACGTCATCGCCGCGCTCGGTGGCGCCGGTGAGTCCGCAGCGTCCGGCGAGGCCGAGTCTGCCGAGCCCACTGAATCGGGCGACTGAAGTCCCGTCCGTCCCGAGTCGGTGGTGATGACGGGTTCGACGCGGCGACGGTTTCTCGGGTCGGTCGGAGTCGCGGTGCTCGGTGCTTTCGCCGGCTGTTCCGGTGGTGGAGAGCCAGGTACCGCTACCCCCGAGGGTGACGTCCAGGCCGGTCCCGACGGACGGACGGTCTTCGACCCCGAGGAGATCACCGTCGGCGTCGGCGAGACGGTGACGTGGGCCTTTGCCAGCCCCGGCCACAACGTCTCGGCCGTCCCCGACCACGCGCCGCAGGTCTCCCTTCCCGACGGTGCAGAGCCCTTCGCGAGTTACGGCGCCGACGGGAGCCCCAACGAGGTCGCCGACCAGGGGACGACCTACGAGTACACCTTCGAGACGCCCGGCGAGTACACCTACGTCTGTGTCCCGCACATCCGACAGGGGATGGTCGGGACCGTCGTCGTCGAGGGGTGAGTGGCGGCGAGTCCGACAGACTGTATGGCGCGCGCTGTCGCGAGGTTCATCTCACGACAGCATCGCGTGAGGGATGAGCAGCGTGGTTCGAGAGAGCAAAGCTCTCTCGTCATCCGCTCACGGCGCCACGCGCCGTTCGCGGGTTCGTGGGACTCGCAGAGTCCCACCCCATCCCGGAAGAGCGCCGCTCTTCCGGCGACAGCGGAGCGAGCAGCGCAATCGGCTGGGGAGGTGTGTGGCCTGCGGTTGCGGTGCTGGGCGGTCCCTGGTGTCCTGCCGAGCGGAGCGAGGCAGGGCTCAGGAGAGTTCGCTCTCCTGGTGGATGAAAGGGCGAGGACCGCTCGTCGGCGCCCCGGGGACGCAAGCACTGGACCGAGCGAACGCAGTGAGCGAGGGAAGCGCACAGCGACCCGCGGCGTCACGAGCGGGCCGAGGGCTTTCAGCCGATGGTGTGAGTTACGATGCGAGACACTGCGAGCGAGCGGGCCGAGGGGTTTCAACCCACCACGTCGAGTGCGGCCACGTCTCCTCTCACGGATAGAGAGAATACTCCTGGCGCCTCTCCAGCGGATCAGGCTTCGGGACCTGCCCCGTTCATCGCCCCGTCGAGCTGGATTATCGCACGGCTGACGTCACTTTCCGGGTCGAATCGGTATCGCTGGGGTCGTGTGTCTTCGACGGCCTCGATCACTTCGGCTGCCAGCAACAGATCGAGATGGCGGCTGACCGACTGTCGACTCACGTCGGCGTGTTCGGCGAGCTCGGACTGATTGAACTCTCGATGGGGCGGCAGGTCGAGCAGGGCATCGACGACCCGCACGACACTCCCGTGTTTCGTGAGTGCGAGCCATCCCGACGGATACTGCTCGCGAACCGAATCGTCGTCGCTCGATCGCTGGGACTCTGTTTCTGACATGGCTCTGGACGTGAAACCCACCTGGATCTCTGTAGCCACTACTTCCGCCCATTAGATGTTAAATCTATTGGACAGATACCGGTATCTAGTGTTACATCACTCTCCCGAGTGGACGTGAGTATATGTACGAAGACGGCAGCAACCCCGTCCAGACCGGCCATGTCCCGAACGCGACTCAAGTGTCGCCTCCTCTGGAAACTCTGTCGGAAGCACGGATGGGGGTCTCCCGTCCCGGAGTCGGTACTTGTCGATCTCGCGCTGGGTAGTTCCGACCAGGGGGACGGTGCCGCCGTCGTCCGGGAACTCGTCGAAGAACCCTACATCCGGTATCGAGAGGGGCGTGGATACAGCGTCAAAAACGACCCGGACGCGCAGGCGAAGGCGGCCTGTCGACTCGTCTCGACGTGTGGGTACCTCGAAATCCAGGTGGAACCGACGCTGTCGAGATTCGAGCAAGCGGGCGGATTCGACGCGTACGACGAACGGGAGATCGACGCTGCATTGGCGGACTGGGTCTGAGATGCGGACCGACGCAATCTGCGTCTCTCCTCGATACAGTCACGGACTCCGTCTCACACCACACCGAAGATGAACCCGAGGCCGATGAGGATCAGGACGACCGCCGAGATAGTCGGGAAGTACTCGGCCAGCCCCGCGACGCGGTCCTCGTAGCGCTCGAAACCCGCCACCAGCAACAGCGTCAGCGCGACGAGCGCGACGAGGACGGCGACCGCGTAGACGAGCATGAGTTCGAGACAGTAGTTCGAGCCGAGACAGAGGCCGATGATCTCGAACTCCTCCTCGTGGGCGAACCCGAGGACGAACGCGGCGCTGACGATACCCCACAGTCCCCGCTCGTCGACGTCCTCGGTCGAGAGGTGTTCGTGACCGTCGTCGTGGTCGTGTGAGTGTCCGTGGTCGTCGTCGTGGTCGTGACTGTGATCGTCATGCTCGTCACCGTGTTCGTGCCCGTGCTCGTGTTCATCGTCGTGGGAATGTTCGTGACTGTGGTCGTCGCCTCCGAAGTCGTGAGAGTGGCTGTGGCCGTAGCGATACTCGCGGATCCCGAGTCCGATGAGGAGGACGCCGGCGACGTAGCGGATCCAGCCAAGTTGCGTGAGCCCGAAGTAGTCTTTCGCGAGGAAGAAGACGACCACCACGGCGATGGAACTGACGAGGTGACCCAGTCCGAGGAGGAAACTCGCGGCGAAGCCGTGGAACCAGGTCCGTTTCCGGTCGAGCGCGTAGGTGGCGGCGATCGGCCACCCGTGGCCGGGCTCGGCACCGTGGACGATACCTAGCGCCACGGCACCGGCAAACAGCGACAGCGTCCCGTCGAGGGCGAGCATTGAACTACATAGACGTGTCGGTGGCAGTAAGCGGTTGTTATGGCCGAACCGGCGATATCGCCATACTGCGCAACGCCATCGTCATACCGCGCCGACCCGTGGGTCCGCTGATGCGAACGACAGTCAACATCGACGACGAGGACATCGCGGCGTTCGACGACGTCTGGCAGGCCGAGGGTATCGACTCGCGCTCACGGGCGGTACGGGAGGCCATCCGCGAGTACGTCGAGGCCCACACCACCCTCGAATCGCTCTCCGGCGACGTCGCCGCGCTCGTCGCCTTCGATTACGACCACCACGAGGTCATCGAGGAACTGCACACCGTCCAGCACGACTACCAGGACGTCATCGACACGACCAGCCACACCCACCAGGGCGAGTGGTGTCTCGAAGCCGTCTTCTGTCGCGGTTCTGCCGCGCGGGTGCGGGAACTGGTCTACGCACTGCGGAACTTCGACGGCGTCGGGCGGGTGCGTGTGATGTCACTCGAATCGCGGTGACCGACGGCACGCTGGATCGATACCCCGCGAGGTGTGCCGGGACACCCACGCTTTTTCTCGTGACCGGTCACCAGCAGGTATGGACTACGAGTTGCGAGAGGCCGTCCCCGATCCCCAACGGTACGTCGAACTCCGTGCGGCCGGCGACATGAACCCCAAATCCCTCGAAGCTGCCCGGCGTGGGTTGCCCAACACCGTCTACGGCGTGACGGTCGTCGAGACCGAAACCGGCGAGACCGTCGGGATGGCCCGCATCGTCGGCGACGAGGGGATCGTGTACTACATCTGTGACATGGTCGTCCATCCCGACCACCAGGGGCAGGGCCTGGGAAGCCAGTTGATGGACGCACTGATGGACTACATCGAGGAACACGCGCCCGAAACGGCATACATCAACCTGATGGCCGACGTCGACGGGTTCTACGAACGATGGGGGTTCGAGGAGACCAGACCCGTCTCGAAGGGCATGTACCTGCCCGAGTAGTCAAACATCTACAGGCAGTACAGTGAGTCATGATTTCGGTTGAAACGAAATAACATATCATTCAGATATCTTGTAGTGTACTTGTGGACGCGATGCAATGGTTGAATATCAGATAAAAGGTAGACTCACAACAACATGTCATGCATCACTCTCATCATTGATCTCGAACTCCGCAGTCGACCGGCGCTTCGTCTCCACTAATTCGTCCGGGATGTCCCCTTTCCGAATAAGAATCTCACCGACGAGTGAAAAAAAGACAGAGATAACAATCCCGACTCCAACGACGGTGAGCAACTGCTCGGGACCGAGGACTGGGTCCTGTGTACCATCTTTCACTATCATAAATGTGAAAAATGTTATGATCCAGAGCGTGAGGATCGACATATTGAAAGAAAACGCGAAGTTGTACACTCCAGAGTTGAAATCACTATCATGATCCCAATCCATAATATCCAGATTCAAAAAAGATGAGAGCCGCAAGCTAAAGTGAACTGAGGATATCATTATTATAATGCTTATGATAACTTCTAATGCAGGCACGCTTTCGAGCGAAAAGAAATCTACCACAAGTTGCATATATCCGATGATAAGGACCGTAGTAAGAAACGTCGCCACCGTATTGTAAAAACAGACCTTCAGAATCTTCAGCCACCACTGTTCGCCCATGTATCGTTTCTCTTTGTCCTCGAAATCAACTATGACCTGGGGGTCAAGGTCCTGATTGTCGACTTCTTCCGAGGTCAGGGTGAAATCATCGTCTTCCGTATTATTGTGATCCAGATCGTGTTTAGACACGTATAACTCCGGGTCGTCAACGACATCGGAGTTCATCAATTCGATCACTGGATCGTAGTCTTCCACAAGCATATGATACAAGCCAAGTTTAGAGTAAAAGAAATACAGACCTCTTGACGTTACTATCAGTAATGCAACAACCCCGATCAGGTACCCAACGATAGTGAATATACCCTCCGTCACCATCTGCTTGAAACGACAGACAAACGGTTAGTATGAAAAATCTTTCCACACATCAGTCACAGATTTGTCCATAGCAGTCAGCAAAAGCCCCCCTACGATCATAGAGCCGATGATTGCGTTATAAAACGAAAGCGGGACACCATCAACCGTACCCAACAGTAGGATGGCCCCGCTGAGTGCAAACACTCCAACTTTTGCCACCATATCAACTATCGATACGCCGGTTGGAATCTCGATATCGGTTCCTAAAAGTCGGCGATCACGGTGGCTCATTACTCCCAATTTCTCCTGCTATATGTAAAATAGTTACGTATCTGGCAACTGCAGAGAGCATCGGCATCGTTATACGTTGGTGACGGAACCCCCTCTTTAAAAGACTTGCCTCAGAACCGCCCGAACCTAGGTATCATTGTAGGCGATTATCCGATGAAGGCGAAGAACCGGGTCACCGTGTGATATCGTTGGTTAGTCTGCTACCGGAGAGTCAGCACGCTAATCGTCAACACTCATTACGGAGGCGGGAAAAGCGGATCCATGGACAGCGAGAGCGGGGTCGAGGCGACGGGAACGACCATCTATAAGCGCGGGGCGCTCCTCAGCGGGGGACAGACATGAGCGACCGACCGGAGATGTACGAGGGCGTCGACACGATCTGGATGGACGGCGAGTTCGTCGACTTCGAGGACGCGAACGTCCACGTCCTGACTCACGGGCTCCACTACGGCACCGGCGTCTTCGAGGGCGTCCGCTGCTACGAGACGACCGACGGACCCGCGATCTTCCGGTGGGAGGAACATCTCCAGCGCCTCTACGACTCGGCGAAACCCTACGACATCGACATCCCCTACGAACCCGAGGAACTGACCGAGGCTACCCTCGAACTCATCGACCGCGAGGGCCTCCAGTCCTGTTACATCCGCCCGATCGCCTACTACGGCTACGGCCCGCTCGGACTGAACCCGGCGAACTCACCGGTGCAGGTGGCCGTCGCCGTCTGGCCCTGGGGGGCCTACCTCGGCGAGGAAGCCCTCGAAGAGGGCGTCGACGTCGCGATCTCCTCCTGGCGCAAACACGCCTCCAGTCAGATCCCGACGAACGCCAAGACGACCGGCGCGTACGTCAACAGCGTCCTCGCCTCGCTCGAAGCGAAGGGCAACGACTACGTCGAGGCGATCGTCCTCAACAAGGAGGGCAACGTCGCCGAAGGCCCCGGCGAGAACCTCTTTCTCGTCCGGGACGGCGAACTCTACACGCCTGGCCTCGCCGAGTCGATCCTCGACGGGATCACCCGCCAGACCGCCATCGAACTCGCCCGTGACATGGGCTATACAGTCCACGACGGCGCCACCATCTCGCGGGGCGAACTCTACACCGCCGACGAACTCTTCTTTACCGGCACGGCGGCGGAAGTCACCCCTATCCGGAGCGTCGACGACAACGTCATCGGGGAAGGGACCAAAGGCCCCGTCACCGACGAGATCCAGACCGAGTTCTTCGACCTCGTCGAGGGCGAACTCGACGGTTACGACGACTGGTTCACGTACGTCTGACCGCCTGCATTCTCGCGCTCGTGAAAAAACGACGACGGACTTTCGAACTCGTTTTGCGCTTCAGGTCCGAGATCCCCGTCAGGCGCCGGTGCCCTGCGGGCCTTCCTCGAATGGCTGGACGACGACGAACCCCTGCTGCCCGTCGAAGGCCATCTGGTACGTCTCGCCGGAGGACTGGCCGATGGAGTCGCTGATAGACCGGTCGCTGCTGATGCTCGGCGAGAGGTTACTGCTCCAGGCGACCGTCGCCTGCGGGTCGGTCTTGACCGGCGGCGCGAGCACCATCGGGTCGCCGTGGGTCGTGATGGCGACCATCCCTGGGCCTTCGAGGAAGACGTTCGTCAGTCCACCGGCCTGGGCCCCGCCGATGCTCCCGATCGTGCTGATCGAGTAGTCGACGCTCGTCTCGAAGGCGAGGACGTCCTCGCCGTTGACGCTGATCGCCTCTCCGGGGTCCAGCTGGAGGGGCTGGATCTTCTTCTCCTGGTCGGCGATGTAGAGGTGTCCCTGCCCCTCGACCTCCATGATCGGCGTCCCTTCGCTGGTCGCCTTCTCCTTGATGAACCCCATGACGCCACCCTCCGCCGAGGACTTCCCGGTAAACGTGAGGTTGCCGTCGTAGGCGATCATCGACCCGGCTTTCGCCATCACCGACCCGTTGACGTCGATGTCGAGTAGCTTGCTGTTCTCCAGTTCGAACTTTTCGCGCCCCTCACCGGGCGCGTTCGACGAGATGAAATCTTCGAGATCCATGTGTCTCCGAAGCCGTAGGGCTTCGGCTCTCTCTTGGTGGACATCCTACAAAAAGGCAGTAGATAATTGATAATAAAGTGGCCAGTCTCGCCCACCGGCCCGGTCAGTGTCTCACGTTCGGCGTCACCGTCGCCCGTCGCGGTCGGTCGAGTTCCAGTCCGGCTTGTTCCAGCTCTCACCGGTCCGTCTCGGTCCAGCTCTCACCGGTCCCGTCGGTGGTGTCATTCGACTCTTCCGCCGCTGGACTGCTGTCCAGTTTCGCCTCGATACGTTCCATCGCCTCGCGGGTCGCTCGCAACTCGGCGACGAGTTCGTCGAGGCGGTCGTCACGGGACCGTCCGCCCTCCTCGCCGCCCGCGCTCGCCCCGCGGCCGCTCCGGGCCCGGTTGCCGAGTTCCGAGATACGCTCGCGGACCGCACGGGCGTTCTCGATAGACTGGAACGTGATGTCCGCCCCGGCACTCCCCGCCGTCGAGATGTCGATGTTGGCGTAGTCGAACTGCTTGCCCCAGAACGACTGGTTGTACTCCGTGTTCTGTATCTTGTCGATGTCGACGGTCTCGATGTTCGTCGAGAGGACTCCCTTCTTGACGTACAGGGACTTCGTCGTGACGACGAAGTCGGTGTTTTTGATCGTGAGATACGAGAACGGCAGCGCGAGCAGGATGACGAGCCCGACCAGGAGGGGGATCAGGACGACGCCGACGACGACGGTCCCGACGAGACTCAACAGGACCGGCTCGCCGATCCAGACGACCTCCTCGTCGGGGTCGAGCGAGAGCCACTCGGGCGTCTCGTACTCGCCGGTGCCCGCCGGCGTCGTCCCGCCGGCGTCGTCTGTCGATGCTGTCGTCTCTTGGTCCGTCGTGTCCGGGTCTCTCGTACTCATGGATCGAAGTTCGCCTCCACGCGTTCTGCCGACTCGCGCAGTCGCCTGGCTTCCGGGACCATTGCGTCGACCGTCTCGGCGTCGAGGACCGCCGCTGCCGTCTCGGGCCCGCCAACGCCGTAGCCGTCCCCACCCGGCCCGCCCGAGGCGGCGACGAGCGGGCCCAGTTCCTCCCGGAACGCCTCGGGGTTGTCGAGGTCAGTGATCGCCAGTGCCGTCCCGCCGTCGGCGGTACTCAACAGGATCGTGCCGTAGTCGAAGAGGTTGCCCGTCAGGTTCTTGCGCAGGGTGGTGTTCTGGATCCGGTCGATGCCGACGCGGACGACCCGCTCCGAGAGGACGCCCGTCCTCTTGTAGACGTTCCGGTCGGTCAGGACGTAATCCGTCGCCTGCACGCGCATATACGCCAGCGCGACCCACGCGACCGCGGCGAGGACAGCCAGTCCGACTGTGCCCCAGACGACGACGGTGACTGCCGGGTCAGCGCCGAGCAGGGCCGAACTGGACAGGGCGAGCCCGCCGCCGATGGCGACCACGACGAGAAAGAGCGCCCCGACGACCTGCGGGATAATCCGGCGCACCCGCGGTTTGCCGTGCCAGACCACTGTCTCGGACGTGTCCGGCGAGAACCAGTCGGCGTCTGCGACCATGCCCGCCGACTCGCCTGTCGCCGATTTAAGCGTTCCGCCAGCGGCGGGTCGCGGCTGACTATCTCATCGTGATTGTTGTAGCGATTTGCCGGGACGCGCCGAACCCGGCGTCGGCGCTATCCGGAAATAAGCTACAACAATCACTATCACCGCAGGTCGCGTTCGCGCTCCCAGGCCCGGACCAGCGCCGTCAGCGTCTCGTTGACCGGCACCGGGTCACTCGCCCGGTCGACGACCGCGCCGTTTATCGCGTCGATCTCGGTGGGGCGGCCCGCCTCGACGTCCGCCCGCATCGAGGAGACGTTCGCCGCCGTCGTCTCGGCGACGTCGGTGACCCGCTCGGCGACCCGGTCGGGGTCGAGGTCGACACCCGCCTCCCGGGCGACGACCGCGGTCTCGCGGGCGGCTGCTCGTGCCGTCTCGCGGGCCGGCCCGTCCACGAGTGCGCCGTTCTCGACCCGTGCGAGCGCCGTCACGGCGTTGATGCCGGCGTTGACCGCCAGTTTCTCCCAGCGTCGCCGAGGCATGTCCGTGGCTGCCGTCGTCTCGATGCCGGCCGCACTCGCGGCTTCCCCCACCGAATCGGCGAGTACCGACACACCGCCCGCGACCGGTCCGACGGTCACCTCGCCGACGCCGGTACACCGTACCACGCCGGGTTCGACCACGCGGGCGCCGTACGTGCAGGTCCCCGCGAGCACCGGACACGGGAGCCCGGCCGCCAGTCGCTCCTCGTTGCCCAGCCCGTTCTGGAGCGACCACACCGCGCCGACGTCCGTGTCGGTGCTCGCACAGGCCGACGAGAGCTCCTGGGCGGCCGCTGCCGTATCCCCGGCCTTGACGGTCACGAGCACCAGGTCGTAGTGTCCGTTCGGAACCGTCGTCGCGGCCCCCGGTCGGACGGTCAGCGACAGTTCCCCCTCGATCCGGAGTCCCGACTCGCGGACCGTCCGGACGTGGGGGTCGCGACCGACGAGCGTCACGTCGTGTGTTTTCGCGAGCAGTCCGCCGAGGAGACTCCCGAGGCTCCCGGCGCCGAAGACGAGTATCCGCGCCCCCTCGCGAGGAACCCCGTCGTCGCTCATCGAAATCGGCACTCCCGTGGGAGGGCGGCTCGGTACACGCCCGATTTAGTCCTCGATCCAGTAGTAGATCGACTCGCGCTCGGCGCCACAGGCGGGACAGGTCTTCGGGAGTTCGTCTATCTCACCCATCTCACCGCACTCCCAGCAGCGCCACATCAGTTCGGCCTCGCCGGCCATCCCGGTCGAGACGTGCTCGGCCGACAGCGCCTCGATACCCTCCTCGGTCGTCACGTAGAAGCCGTGCTCGTCGAACCCGCGGACCGTCCCGAGCGCGTTCCCGTCCCCGTCGAAGACGGTCTGTCCGGGGCCCACGTCGATGGTCTCGTCGGTTTCGCTCATGCCACGACCGACGCGGCCGGCGACCAAAAAGACCCGGTCGGTTGTACTGTCGGACACAGGTACGTGAACGAAATCGTCGGTGATGGGGGACGTGACGTCTCGAAGACCCCGAACCGATCACCGAGCGATTGCATCGCCTGTGTCCGACAGTACGACGCGAGGGTATATACCCGAACAGTCCCGAGGAGCGGGCGAATGCCGGGACATCTCTCCGAGCGGGAACTGGTGCGGACCTTTACTGGACTCGTCGTCGAGAGTCTGGCGGTCACCCAGGACATGGGCGCGGCGACCGTCGACTGTCGCCACTGCGGGGCGGCGCTCGCCAGCGACGACCGCGTAACCGTCGCGCTCTCGTGTTACGAGGACCATAGCTGGGAGATCGCTGGCGTCTACTGCGCGGACCACGGGATCGACACCGTCGCGGAGACGATGCGGGTCCGCGCCGAACAGCAGGTCGTCGTCACGGCCGTCCTCGAAGGGGCGGGCTATCTCCCGCCGAACGGAAAGTACGAAGCCGACGCACTGACGCTGGGTGCGGTGGAAATCGAGGACTACAGCCCGACCGCCGAGGGGTACTGACGGACCGCCGGAAAGCCGCCAGCGGTCACGCGACGACGTAGACCAGCGCGTAGGACAGCGAGGCGACCGAGACGGCGGTGAGTGCGGTGACGATGGCCTTCCAGGTGGGGCGAGCGAGCGGTCGCGAGGTGACGCCGCCGACGAGTCCGATCCCGAGGACGCTGTAGACGAAGTGATAGGAGACGTCCAGGGTGGGCGCGGGCAGGACCAGCGCGGCGGCGCCGTAGACGACGCCGACGGCGGCGGGGCGTTCGAGGTACGAGGTGGGGCGCCGGTCGGTCAACCGGAAGTACGCCAGCAGCGCCAGCCAGACCACCGCGAGTTCGAGCCAGAACGCTCCCAGCAGGTGCAGCGTCGTGTCCCCGGAGAGGGTCACCCGCTCGGCGACGAGCGTCACGTCGAAGGGGTACAGCAGCGCCGGCGGTGACCCGGTGACGAGGTCACCGAAGGGGTGGGTCAGCAAACCGACCAGCGCCGCGCCCCCGACGTGACGAGGGGCGATATCGTACTCGTCGGCGAACGCGACCAGCCCGATCGTGCCGAGGGCGAACACGAGCGTGACGACGCCCGCGAGTCCACCCGACAGGAGTGTGACGAGGGCCACGACGCCCGCGAGGACCGCGACACCCGCGGCCGTGAGGTGGCGCTCTCCGCGAGCGAGCAGGTACGCCGCCGCGGCGGTGACCGTGCCGACGACGAGCGAGTGAGTGACTCCCCGATGGACCTCGTTACCGGCCGCCCAGAACGATTCGACGGGGGTGGTCAGGTCCGCCCCCAGCAGGAGGCCGACCGGGGCGTAGACGACGTCGACGTCGGGGAGTGTCCCGAAGAGTGCGGCCAGGACGGCGACCGCGAGGACGGCCCGGCGGTCCCAGTTACGTCGCTCGCCCGCGAAGACGACGAGGGCGAACGCCAGGAGGCCGTGGCCGACGAACATGCGCCCACGTTCGCGTCGCGCCTGTATAAGTCTCTCGTGCCCGTTCTCACCGCCGAGAGCGGGGCTCGGACACCGGTTCTCGCCGTCGAACCGCCGTGCAGACTCCGGTCTGACTCCCGGGTGTCAGCCCTCGAATCCAAAGACCGCACGGAGTTCGGACTCGATCTCCTCGACGTAGCGGTCGAGTATCGCCTGGAGTTTCTCGTCGTCGGCGACCACGCCGACGAGTCGGTCGAGCGGGTCCTCGGGCAACTCGACGCGGAACTGGCCGTCGCCCTCGTAGAACGGTTCGCTCTCGTTCAGTATCTGCTGGTCGATGGCGTGGACGAGTTCGGAGTCGTAGGCGTCGTTCATCGTGTCGAACGCCTGTTTGTACGCCCGCTGGAGTTCGGTGAAGTAGTTGGCGTACTTGTCCTCGAACGCGTCGGGGTCGAAATCGGCCATTGCCGGGAACAGGAGGACCGCGACCAAAAGTCGGTCGCCTCGGCCGCGCTCGCCCGAGCGTCGGCGTCGGTAGTGCTCCTGCGCTCACCGTTCGGGATGGGTCGGCCCGTCGAATCCATCCCGAACCAGCGGTTTCGCGACGTGCCGGCGCGCACACGGGGGCACCTCGTACCACCCCTCCTCGAGCTCACGGTCGACTGGCACCGCCACTTTCCCGTCTGCTCGGGTCCCGCAGTCCCGACAGCGATACCCCTGTCCCGCGCCCGCGGAGCTCATCGACCGCTCACACCCGGGACAGGTCGGCGTCACGCACTCCGTCGTCACGAGACCCCGGACGGCGAACTTCTCCAGTTTGAGCGTCCCCCCACTCACTTCGCCACAGACGGTGAGTCGGTCGCCGACCCGGAGCGCCCGTGCCCGGTCGCGAAAGCGCTTGGTCGGTTCGAACGCCGCACACTCGATCTGCCGATCCGCATCGGCCAGCTCGAAGAAGACGTGGCCTCCCTCGCGGGTCTCGGGCGTGGACTCGACCACGCCGTCGACCCGAAACGCACCCCCTTCCCGGACCGCTTCGAGGCCGTCAACACGCTGCAGGTGGGCGTCGGTCCCCTGGTTGGTCACGAACAGCGCCCTGCTCGCGACGGGTTCCGAGTCGATCGCCCGGGCCACCTCGCGCACTGCTCCGGGGTCGTCGCCGCGGATCCCGTGGAGGATCGGACAGGGCGTCCGCGGGACACAGACCGGGTAGCCCTCGCCGTGGTCGACGGTGTCCCAGACGTCGGGATAGCCCCCATCGGCGGCCGCGAAGACACTCTCGCGGTCGACCTCGCGTTCGGTTCCCCAGCGGTCGGCCTCGCGATAGGAGATGCACTCGTAGGTCCAGTCGTCGAACCCGCGCCAGGCGCCGACGGCGGCGAGCGCACCGACCCGTCCGCGGCCGTTCCCGGCGTGGGCGGTCTCGTACCCCGCCTCTTCGGCCAGCGCGACGGCTGCGTCGATATCGAGCAACTCCCACACCGCCCGGCGGGCGAAGTCGGCGACGCGGTCGGGCACCGCCCCGGGTGCACCGGGAGCGACGACCACCCCGGGGTTGGTCCGCGGGTCCTCGGTCTCGGCCAGGCCGAGGTGCTCTCGGGCGAGTGCGAGCGCGCGCCCGGGTTCGAGGTCGGTGTGGAGCGCGAGCGCAGCGTTGCCGCGGGTCTTGTGCTCGACGGCAGGGTTGAGTCGCACGAGCAGGCGGCGCTCGACGGTCCCGCCGGCTCCCCGGATAGCGTCGGCGAGCGTGGCGGCGACGTAGGTCGTACACATCCCCCGCTCCCGGGAGTCCGTGTCGTCGAGGCCGATGACGGTCACGACCGCACTACTCCGCTGGCGACCAAACGGGTTTCGGACGCGAGCGGGTCGGGACGGACGAGTTGTCGCCCACAAGACACATACTGGGTGCGCGAAACCGAAAGGATATGGTCCGATGGGACCGCGTCGCCGCGTTCGTCGCGCTGGTCGGCCTCGCGAGCGTCGCGGTCGCGCTGTCGGGCGTCGGCCCGTCGGACGGGGGCGGCGGCGCGACCTACTACCTCGACACGGAAGACGTCGAAAACGAGAGCGTTCCAGACGATGCGACGGTCGTCCCGTTCGAGGAGAGTCCCGACCCCGTCGTCGACGCCCTCACCGCGAGTCTGGCCGGCAACGCCTCGACCGCAGAGATCCGCCCCGAACACCGCGACCTCGTCCCCGCCTACGTCGAGTACCAGCACGACGTCTACCAGGTCGACACCTGGCACGTCGACCACTCGGTGCACTATTCCTGGTATCTCGCGCTCGGCGGCGGTGCAGTGGCCGTCGTCGTCGGGGCGGCCGGGTACCTCACCGCGCGACGCTGGCCCGGATCGTAGTTCTGTGTCCGCACTCCTACCGCGGTTGCTGTTGCATGAGAACGGAAGGGAGTGGATGTAACGCTGGTTTCGTGCGGAGAGTTTTGGAACGAACTCGCTCTGGAGACCGCACCGCACTCGGGGTGGTGCGTTGAAAGCCCTCGGGTCGCTCGCTCACGGGTCGCGTTGCTCACGGGTCACTCCGTTCCCCGTTCGCATCGAGGCGCTCACACAGTTCGCGCCTCGCACCGCTCCCCGTTCGCATCGAGGCCTCCCTGCTCGCGGGTCACGCTGTTTCCCGCTCGCTCTTGGAGGCGCTCCTCCGTCGCGCCTCCCGTTGGTCGGCCTCGCTCTCGCGGTCGCTGAGCGGGATATCCGCGCTCTCAGCACTGCCCGCTTACGGCTTCGCCGTGCGCTTTCGAGGCCCGTAGCGCCTCGCACCGCACGGATAGTGGCCCGCTCAGCCGACTAAACTGTGCGCGACCGACCCTCGCCCTTTCAGTCCGCCAGGACCAATCACGCCGCACAGGCTGTCTCGACGTGGAAGGTTCGGTGGCTGTCCCCACAAAGACAGCCCTGGCGGACTGGAAGGGCGAGGTGGGCTCGCGGCGAGCGAAGCGAGCGGAGTCGTCTGAGCGACCCCTATTCGCGCGGGCGGTGCTGAGAGCGCGAATATGTGGCTCAGCGACCGCGAGCCCGCCGAGGGCTTCCATCTCTCGGTCACGACTCCGGTTGCGGATGCTGTTCCATCTCCAAATGATACACTCACCAGGAACCTGTACCGCACAACACCGCAACCGCAAGCCACGTGCCTCCCCAACCGATTGCGCTCCTCGCTGCGCTGCGGTGCTCATCCCTCACGCTTCCGTCTCGCCACGGGAGGCTCGACGGCGCGCGCCACCGCTCGTGGTAACTGCACGACACGACTGTCTCGTCCCGGAAAACACCCGCCGACCGACAAACAACCGGCACGCAAACGGAACCGACCCGAACACACCGTTAACGCCCGAAATCCACCCCGAAACTAAACGTCCGGACGGTAAATTCTATATCAAACTATCGGTCGGATAGCGAAAACGGGAGGCACGGAAGTTCTACAGGGGGCACAACGCCTATATGGGGAGAACTACTTACGTTCGGGTATGTCACGGTCGGCGCTGGTCGAGAACGTCACTGCGATGCTGGAGGACGCGGGGTTCGTGGTGAGTGACCGGTGTGCGATCCGGCCGAAGAGTTTCGACGTCGCCGCGCGACGGGGCGAGGACGTGTTGCTGGTGAAGATCCTGGGGAACATCGACGCCTTCGACGGCCACACCGGTGCCGAGATGCGCCGCCTGGGGGAGTATCTCCGGGCGACGCCGATGGTCATCGGCCTGCGGACCCGCGACGAGGAACTCAAACCCGGCGTGACCTACTTCCGCCACGGCGTGCCGGTTCTCTCGCCGGACACCGCCATGGATCTCTTCGTGGAGGAGGTCCCGCCGCTCATCTACGCCGCACCCGGCGGCCTCTACGTCAACATCGACAGCGAAGTGCTCGCCGACGCCCGCGAGGACCGCGACTGGTCGCTGGGCCGACTCGCGAGCGAACTCGGCGTCTCCCGGCGGACAGTGTCGAAATACGAGGACGGTATGGACGCCTCCGTCGAGGTCGCGGCGGAACTCGAAGACCTCTTCGACGCGCCGCTGACGGCGCCCGTCGACGTCCTCGACGGTGCCGACGAGATCCGCGAGGACGAACCGACGCCCGACGACCCCGACGTCGAACCCGAAGACGAACCCATCGTCGCGGTGCTCACCCGCGTCGGGTTCGACGTCCACCCCACCTCGCGGGCCCCCTTCGAGACCGTCAGCGAGAACGAGCGCCCCGAAGAGGACGTCCTCACCGGCCACTCCGAACTCACCAAGACTGCCGAGAAGCGCGCCCGCATCATGTCCTCGGTCGGTCGCGTCACCCGTACCCGCTCGTTTTACGTCGTCGACCAGGCTAACCGCGAGTCTATCGACGGGACCGCCATCATCGAGGAGAACGAGATGGCAGAGATCGACGTCGCCGACGAGCTGCGGGACATGATCCTGGAGCGGACCGGCGACTTCGAGGAGCCCGCCTGAGGACCGCCCCCCGTCAAGTATCGCCGCTCCCCCTGGTGTGTGGTCTCGCTGCGACCCAACCTCTTTGCTGGTCCCTGCCGAGCATCGAGTATGGCCACCCGAGCCAACTACGCCCTGGTTACCGTCCTCGAACAGCTGGGCCCTTCGGCGGACGCACTCGACGTCCCGTGGGCCGAGTTCGCCGGTGACAAGTCCTCGGTCTACGAGTTCACTGTCCCCGCCGACGCCACCGACGCCTACCTGGAACTCCAGGCCTACGACGTCGGGACCTTCGACCACGAGATCCTGCTCAACGGCGAACCGCTCAGCGGCTTCGACGTCCCGCCAGCCGAGGGCTGGCAGTACTGGATGGACGCCGTCACCGAAGAACGCCTGCGCGCGGGTGAGAACACGCTCCAGGTCCGCCGGGACACGGCGAGCGAGGACGCCTTCGCCGTCGGGAACGTCGTCGTCAACTGGAAGGAACCGGTCGAGTAGCTCAGACGTCGAAGGTGGCCCCCGCGACGGCGTCGACGTCGGCCGCCGCGAGCGACGCCTCGGCGGTGTACGTCCCGGTCGGCGGGTCGGACCACGTCAGTTCCTCGGTGAGCGATTCTCCGGGCGCGAGCGTCACCGTTCGGACGGCCTGCGTGAACATGCGCCCGTCACTCCAGCGCCAGACCTCGGCGCCGGCCCCCGGTCCGTTTCCGTCGCCTGGCTCCGAGACGACGACGTCGGCTGTCGTGCCGTCCCGGAACGTCAGGTCGCGAGGCTCGTCGCCGGCGTTGTCGACGGTGAAGGCGAACGTGACGCCGTCGTCGACAGTGACGACGAGGGAACTCTCCAGGGTCATGGCGGCGGTTCGACTGGGACCGGGAAAGGTCTTGCCGGCCGCGGTCACTCGGTGACGGTCCGTGTCTCCGAGGTCGACTGTCCGGCGGCGTCAGTCACGGTGAGCACGACGTCGAACGTCTGTCCGTCGGCCTGCTTGATCTTGAACTGGTCGGTGCCGGTAGCCGTCGACCCGGTCACGTCGTTCGTCGCCGAATCGACGACGGACCCGCTGCTGTCGGTCACCTCGAGGGCGACCGTATCGAGGTCGCTGTCGGCGTCGTCGACGCTCCAGTCGGCCGTGATCTCCGCGTGCGGGTTCGGCGACCCCGCTTCGGTGACGGTGTAACTGTCGACCGTCGGTGCACTGGCGGTATCCTCGGTCTCGCTCGTCGACGTCGACCCCGAACCCGTGTTACCACTGGAGTCGGTAACTGTGGCGTCGACGGTGTAGCTGTTGCCGGACCCGTCGTCCCCGGCGGCGACCAGCCGGGTCGTGCCGCTGGCGATGTCGCCGCTGAGGTTCACAGTCGCGGAGTCCTCCGTCGACCCGTCCGAGTCCTGGGTCAGGACCAGGTCGACCGACGAGAGGTCGCCGTCGGCGTCGCTGACGCCCCAGTCCACGTCGAACTCGGCGTCAGAGTCGCCCGTCTCGACCTCCGTGGCCGAGAGGCCATCCACTGTGGGTGCGCTCTCGGCGTTGTCCATCGTGACCGTGATGCTCGCCGAACTGGTGTTGCCCGCCGAGTCGGTCACACTGGCCTCGAACGTGTGGTCGCCGTCGGCGAACCCCGTCGTGTCGAGCGAGTCCTCGTAATACCCCGACGTGGAGTTGTACGTGGTCGACCGCGAGGAACCCCCGTCGACGCTGTAGGTGACGTCGAGGGAGTCGTCGCTGTCTTCGCTGTCGCTGGCGTCGATCTGGACGGTGACAGTGCCGGACACCGTCTCGCCGTCGCTGGGGTTGACCCACGAGACCGACGGGACCGTGTCGCCGCCACCGCCGCTCCCGCCCAGCGCCGCTTCGACGTCGAGCAGGCCACTCCCCGACTCGTTCGACCCGAGGCCGATATCCTCGGCCGTGTCCGTCAGTTGCGTCCGAGCCTCGGTGTTGGAGTAGCCGTTGTCCATCAGCTGGCCGGCGGCGCCGCTGACGTGTGGACAGGACATCGACGTCCCGCTCAGCGTCTCGTAGGCGCCGTCGACGTACGTCGAGTAGATGCTCGACCCGGGTGCGGTGATCTCCACTTCCGGGCCGGTCGAGGAGTAATCAGCGAGTGCGTCGTCCTGATTCGTCGCGGAGACGGCGACGACCGTCGAGTACGCTGCCGGGTAGCCGACGCAGTCCGAACAGGGGCCGGAATTACCGGCCGAGGCCACGAGGAGGACGCCGTTGTCGACGGCGTACTGGCAGGCGTCCCTGACGGTCTGGGACCCCGACGACGCCCCGAGACTCATGCTCCCGACGTCGTAGCCCTGGTCGGCGACCCACTCGATACCCGCCGCGACGTCCGAGAACGTCCCGCTCCCGCGATTGTCCAGCACTTTCACCGCGTGCAGCGTCGCGTTCGTCGAGACGCCGACGACCCCCTCGCTGTTGTCCCGGGCGTCCGCGATACCGGCACAGTGGGTGCCGTGCCCGTCGTCGTCGTCCCACGTGGTGTTACACGATCCGCCGGTACACTCGACGAAGGCCCTCCCGGTCCCGAGGTTGGCCTGCAGGTCGGGGTGGTCGCTGTCGATCCCGGTGTCGAGGATGGCGATGTCGGCGCCCCCCGCACCGTCGCTGTTATCGCCACCCGTTTCGCCGTTCGCGTGGACCGTCTCGGCGTCGACGCGGTCGACTCCCCACGGCAGCGTCTGGGCCAGCGCCTCCATCGTCCCGTCGGCCTCGGTGTATCGGACGTTCGGGTTCTGTTCGAGTGCCTCCAGTGCCTGCTCGGAGAACTGCCCGGCGACCGCCTGTCCGATGTCATCGAAATCGAGCACCCGGTGGACCGACTCGGCCCTGCGCTTCGCGACGTCGGCTCTCCCCCGGTTCGTCCCGACCACGTGGCGCTCCCCCCGGGCACCCGCGGTTCCAGCACCGACGAGCGTCCCGACGCCAACTGTGCCGATGCTACTCAGTACCTCCCGCCTGGATACGTCTGACTCCGGCATGGTTGCCACTGACACGCACAGAAGTTACGTATTTTGGTTAATAAACTAATAGCAATAACGATATTTAGTTAACATATGTTGGCCAGAAACGTACCAACTACAGATCGGATGTACCCGCCCCATCCAGGTGCTGCTCCGTTATCCGCGCCGTACCGGCGGACCCTCCCCGTCGTCGCGGCGTTCGGCGGCGAACTGACTCGCGACGAACGGCGTGGCGACGATGGCCCCCGCCAGGCCGACGAGGCCGGTCTTCAGCCAGTCGATGCTGCCGCCCTGGGGCGGGTCGCCAACCACGATGGCGCCTTTCATCCCGATCCCCTTGTGGGGCGTGCAGGCGTACTCGACGATGCCCGCGCCGTCGACCTCGACGCCGTAGGTCGCGCCGGCCTCGCCCTGCAGGTCGCTCGCGAAACTGTCGTCCTCGGCGGCGACGTCGTGTTGCCCCCCGTCGCCGGTCCACTCCCAGACGATCGTCGTTCCGGGGTCGACGTGGACCGCCGCCGGACTGAACGCGAACGCGCCGTCGTTGCCCCGGGCACCCACCTCGATGCGGACCTCGTCCTGGCCGGTCGCATCGACCGTGGCGTCGAAGTTGCTCACGTTCGCGAACCAGTCGCCGTAGTCGAACTCGCCCGAACTCGCGTTGCCCGCCCCGCTCCCGCCGCTTTCGTCGCCCGCCGCGGTCTCGGCGGGCGTCGCGGTCGCCGCGCTCGACCCGCCGAGCGTGACGCTCGTATCGCCGACGACGACGGCGCCTTTCATGCCCATCGTCTCGTGGGGCGTACAGAGATATCTCGTTACGCCCCCGCTCTCGAAGGTGTGTTCGAACGTGCCCTCCTGCTGGAGTGAACTCTCGAAACTGCCGTCCTCGGCGACGACGTTGTGCTGCCCGCCCTCGCCGGTCCACTCCCAGCGGACGGTCGTCCCGGGGTCGACCCGCACGGCCGCGGGCCCGAAGCCGTAGGCCGGCCCGTTCCCGCCCGTCCCCACCTGGACTGTGACTTCGCTCTGGCCGGTCCGGTCGGCGACGCTGTCGGCGTTATCGGTGTTCGCGAACCACTCCGAGAGGTCGGTCGACTGTGCGAGTGCCGGCGACGCGGTGGCTGCGAACGCGCCGGCGGTCGCCCCCGCGGCGATCCCCCGGAGCACGCTGCGCCGCCCCGCGTCGATCTGGTGGTCGGTGCGCATACGAGGGTGTTTCGCCGATTCATCCATAATCACTACAGAGAGTTCCTGAGAAGTGAGAATTCGATTTTCGAGAGTATATAAAAGCTGTCGCGAATCGATTCGGTGGGGTGCCCGGGAGTCGAAAACACGCTGACCAGTATATGGGGATAGCCTCCCGAACTGCAGATGTGAGCCAACGATGAGCCAAGACACGTCAACCACGCGGCGGAACCTGCTCAAGAGTGGTGCGGCGGCCACGGCGGTCGCGGCCGCTGGCTGTCAGACTGCGGTCCCGGAAGACCGGGTGACCGTCACCGAGGTCGACACCCAGCCGATGGCCGAGACGACCAAGCAGTCGCTCGACCCCGCCAAACAGACCGACGTCGACCGGGTCGCCGCCGACCCCACCGACATCCCGGACCCGATCGACCGCGACGAGCCGAAGACGATCGAAGTGGAGATGACGACCCAGGAGATGACCGCGGAGATCGAGGAGGGAGTCACCTTCGACTACATGACCTTCGACGGGCAGATCCCGGGCCCGATGGTCCGTGCCCGCGTGGGTGACACGATCGACCTGACGCTCACGAACGACGAGAGCAACGCGATGGCCCACAACGTGGACTTCCACGCCTGCTACGGGCCCGGCGGTGGCGCCGAGGCGACGAACGTCGCACCCGGTGAGAGCGCACGCCTTCGCTTCCAGGTGCGCTACCCCGGCTACTTCATCTACCACTGTGCCGTCCCGAACCTCGACTACCACATCTCCGCGGGGATGTTCGGCTCCATCCTCGTCGAACCCGAGGAGGGCCTCCCGGAGGTCGACCACGAGTTCTACCTCGGCCAGCACGAGGTCTACACGGACGGTGACACCGGTCAGGAGGGCCACCACAAGTACGACTTCGGTGCCCAGGCCCGCGAGGAGCCGACGTACGTCCTCATCAACGGCGAGAAGTACGCCATCACGCCAGACAAGTACGCCGAGATGAACGTCGAGACGGACGACACCGCCCGGATGTTCTTCGTCGTCGGCGGCCCCAACTACGACAGCAGTTTCCACCCCATCGGCAACGTCTGGGACGAGGTCTACCCCCAGGGGGCCATCGAGTCCGACCCCCACCGGAACGTCCAGACGACGCCGGTCAAACCCGGCAGCTGTGTCATGGCGAACATGCACTTCCCGGTGCCCGGCGGGGTCAAGATCGTCGACCACGCCCTCTCGCGGGTCGCCCGCAAGGGTGCGCTGGCGGTCATCAACGCCGAGGGCGAGGAGAAACCGGAGATATTCGACCCCGAACCGGACGCCTGACGGACGTCAGCGAGGTCTTTGGTATCGTTCACGAACCGCTGTCACCAGTCACTAACGGTCGTCAACGCACTTTCGCTGGCCGCACGGGAGCGGTCCCGCCGCGGACCCGGCTCATCCTTCGAGGTACCGGTTCAATTTCTCGAACTGGTCGGGTGAGAGGATAACTTCGGTCGCGAACGCGTCGAACCGCTCGAAGTCGTCGTCTAGCGTCAGCACCGTGTTCACTCCCCCGTCTATCGCCACTTGCGCATAGTACCCGTCCCAGCCCCCGACGTTCGCGGTACGCGCCCGGTTGAATGCGTCACGTACAGTCGCCTCGTCGGCGCGGTCGTACCAGTGGACCCGTTTCGCGTCAACGAAATTGCCGAGCAACTGTGACGCTTCGGCGTTCGACCGCCCGTAGTACGTGGTGAGAACGGTATGTGCCCCGAACAGCGCGGGATACGGCACCACCGCATCGATCTCGCCCGCAATAGCATCCCGGACGTACGAGAGCGCAGCGTCCCGAACCGGTGCGTCGGTGTGTGCGAGCGCGATCACACCGACGTCGAACAGGTACGGGCCGCCCGCATCACTCATCGTCGTCCCGTTCCGCGCCGCGCCGAACCACGTCTCTGTGTTTTCGAGCGACCGGGTCGACGTCGTCGAGCGGCCTCGTCTCTTCGTCCTCTGCGGACGTTTCCGCGACGAGGCGGTCCATCCGTTCGATGATCCGTTCGGGGTCGTCCTCGGGTTCGACTACCGCCCTGCCGTCTTCCTCCCGGACTTCGACTTCCGTCCCAGGGGTTATTCCGAGGCGTTCCCGGACCTCCTGTGGGAGCACGATCCGGCCTTTCGAGTCGACCTTGGTCACGATCCCACTTCGAGTGGGACAGAAATAATCGTTTCGTCCGCCGAGGAACGTGGTGATCCAATGCGGGGCTCCGAAAGAATCCGTGCGAGAAGCAGTCCCGGACACTCGCGGGTCCGGGCGCTGCTCACCTCACTCCAGGTCGAACCGGTCCAGCGTCATGACCTTGTGCCACACCTCGACGAAGTCCTCGACGAGTTGCTCCTCGCCGTCTGCGGCGGCGTAGACCTCGGAGAGCGCCCGCAAGCGGTCGTGGGAGCCGAAGATGAGGTCGAACCGGGTACCCGTCCAGGCGACCTCGCCCGTGTCCCGGTCGTAGCCCTCGTAGACGCCGTCTTCCTCGGCCTCCTCCCACTCGTAGCCCATGTCGAGCAGGTTCACGAAGAAGTCGTTGTCCAGGACGCTCGGGTCGTCGGTGAGCACGCCGTGGTCCGTGTCCTGGTAGGTCGCACCCAGCGTGCGCAGCCCGCCGACCAGCGCCGTCATCTCCGCGGGCGTCAGGTCGAGGAGGTCGGCCTTGTCGACCAGCAGCTCCTCGGGTTTCCGGTCGAAGTCGCCCCCGAGGTAGTTGCGGAAGCCGTCGGCCTCGGGCTCGAGCGCCTCGAAGGAGTCCTCGTCGGTCCACTCGGCCTCGGCGTCGACGCGACCCGGTTCGAACGGGACCGTCACGTCGTAGCCGGCGTCCGCTGCGGCCTGCTCGATGGCCGCGTTCCCGCCCAGGACGATCAGGTCGGCCAGCGAGACGCGCGTCCCGTCCGACCGTGATTCGTTGAACTCCGTCTGGATGCCCTCGTAGGTCTCCAGGACCGTCTCCAGTTCGGCCGGTTCGTTGACCTCCCAGCTCCGCTGGGGTTCCAGCCGGATACGGGCGCCGTTGGCGCCGCCGCGCTTGTCGCTATCGCGGTACGTCGAGGCCGACGCCCACGCGGTCTTGACGAGTTGCTGGCGCGACAGCTCCGAGTCGAGGATCTCCGATTTCAGCTGGTCGGCTTCCTCGTCACCGACGGACTGGAAGTCCCGGTCGGGGAGCGGGTCCTGCCAGATCATCGTCTCCTCGGGTACTTCGGGACCGAGGAATCGCTCGGGCGGGCCCATGTCGCGGTGGATCAGCTTGTACCAGGCCTTCGCGAAAGCGTCGAGGAACGCCATCGGGTTCGACTGGAACTCCTCGATTATCTCCCGGTACTCGGGGTCCCGTTTGAGCGCGACGTCGGTCGTCAGCATCATCGGCGTCTGCTCGCCCTCGGGGTCGTGGGCGGCCGGCGCGGCGTCGATCTCGTCTTCGTCGACGGGTCGCCACTGCCAGGCGCCGCCGGGACCCTGCTCGGGTTCCCACTCGTGATTGAGCAGGTTGTCCAGATACGAGGTGTCCCACATCGTCGGCGTGCTGTTCCAGGGCCCCTCGATGCCGCTGGTGATCGTGTCGTCACCCATGCCCGAGCCGAAGTCGCTCTCCCAGCCCAGGCCCATGTCCTCGATGGGCGCCGCGGCGGGCTCGGGACCGACGTGTTCCTCGGGGTCGTCGGCGCCGTGGACCTTCCCGAACGTGTGTCCGCCGGCGATAAGCGCGGCCGTCTCCTCGTCGTTCATCGCCATGCGACTGAACGACTCGCGGATGCGGTCGGCCGACCACTCGGGGTCGGGTTCGCCTTCCGGCCCCTCGGGGTTGACGTAGATGAGCCCCATCACGGTCGCACCGAGCGGGTTCGCGAGCATGTCCTCCTCGTCGAAGCGGTCCCAGCTCTCCATCTCCTGTTCGGGCCCCCAGTCGACGCTCTCGTCGGCTTCGAACTCGTCCTCGCGCCCGCCGGCGAAACCGAAGGTGTCGAAACCCATCGACTCCATGGCGACGTTCCCGGCCAGGACGATCAGGTCGGCCCACGAGAGATTCCGGCCGTACTTCTGTTTGACCGGCCAGAGCAGTCGGCGCGCCTTGTCGAGGTTGGCGTTGTCCGGCCAGCTATCGAGCGGCGCGAACCGCTGTGTCCCACCCGCGGCGCCGCCGCGGCCGTCCGTCGTCCGGTAGGTCCCGGCGCTGTGCCAGGCCATCCGGATCATCAGCGGCCCGTAGTGGCCGTAGTCGGCCGGCCACCAGTCCTGGGAGGTCGTCAGCGCGTCCTCGATGTCGGCTTTCACCTCGTCCAAATCGAGCGACTCGAAGGCCTCGCCGTAGTCGAAATCCTCGCCGTACGTCCCGGCATCGCGGGCGTTCTGGTCGAGCATTGCCAGATTCAGTCGGTTTGGCCACCACTCCTGATTTGACTTAGTCATCGGTAATTATGTGCGGCTATCGCCTATTAAGATTGTCTAAACGGGAAACGAAGTTTTCGCTATCGCCGTCGAGGTTCCCGGATCTGAAACGTTCGTCCGCTGTGGATGCACACACCGTCCGCGAGGCAGGCGCTCTGTGAACCCGTCTTGTCGGTGAGGGTCACGGTCGAGTGGCTGTGCCGTGTGGCCCCGAAAACATCCAAATCACGCAGTTCGGGCGCAGGAGGCCGGTCTAGCTCCCGTACTCTCTTTCCAGGTACGCGACGATATCGTCGGACTCGGGCATGCCCTCGATACCGTTGTCGTTGTCGACCAGCACCGGGACGCCGGTCTGGCCGCTGACTGCCTCGACTTCGGTGCGCTCGGAGTGTGAGCTCGGGACCATGTGGGACTCGTATTCGAGTCCGAGGTCGTCGAGTTTCCGCTTGACCTTCGCGCAGTACGGACACCCTTCTAACTCGTAGAGTTCCAAATCTGGCATCACCCCGCGATAGGGGGGCAAGACCCAAGAGGAGTTCGGTCCTGTGTGTCGGGTGTACAGAACCGGGCGTCGCTTCAGGCCGGCTTGAAGCCAACGGCAGTCGTATTTCGGTACCCCTTCACGATCCGAATGCAATGTGCGACGACACCGACGCCGCCACCCCGGCGGCACCGCCCTCCACTCGCTCCCGACGCAGTACCGCCCACCGACCAGCGTCCCCGCCCGCGACACCGGAGGTGGTGGCGTGAGTTCCGTCCGGCGTCGGGGACGTCTCGCCCTCGCCGCAGTCGTCGCGGTACTCGCCGTCACCGGTCCGCTCGCCGGTGTCACGGCCGCGTCCGTCGGCCCAACGGGCCCGGTCACCGCCGACGACGGGGACGTCGACGCAGGAACCGTCACCGCGGGGAACGTCGCCACCATCGACGTGCGACTCCCCGACGGCGTCGAGACGGCGACGTTCGAGATCGACGAACCTGACGCCACCTTCCGCGCGAACGCGACACTACACGACCGCGACGGCGACGGTCTCGTCACCGTGGCGCTCGACACCGCGGCGGCCGGCAACGGCGACGCGAGTTCGTACCTCTCGGCACGCGACGAGGACGAACTCTCCGACGCGACGCAGTTCACCCCGGCCTCCGACGGCGGGCTCGACCCGTTCGCGTACGACGTGAACCTCGTTCGCGACGGTGATGCCGTCGCCGACGACACGCTGTTCGTCGAACCGGACGAGACCGACGGCAACGAGACTGCGACCGGCTCGTTCCACTACGAGGGCGACCGGCTCACGCTCTCGGCCGCCGACAACCAGGTCGTCCGCGGCGAGACGTCGCTCCCGTCCGGGACGGAAGTCCGGGTGCTCCTCGACGCGGGCGATGCCCGGGACGTCGGGGGCGTTCGCTGGGTCAAGACCGTCCGCGACGCGACGGTGACCGAGGACGGTACGTTCGACGCGACGTTCGATCTCGCGGGCTACGGCCCGAACGTCACGTTCCGTGCGCGACTGCTCCACGAGCAGACGCCGGTCACGTCCGCTCCGGGGCGCCTCGCGGCCTGCGAGCGCGATTGCCTCGGGACCGACGAGGTGCGCGTCCTCGACGGCGTCGAAGTCGACCAGTACCGGACCGCCGAGATCCCGGTCACGTTCGGCGACGGCGACCGCCTGAACGTCACCGTGACGAACACGAGCGGCCCGGCCTACCGCCTGAACGCCACCGTCCACGACACCGACGGCGACGGCCGCGCGACGCTGCTGTTCCGGACGGCTCCGTCCGGCGACGAACCGGTGTTGCTGGTCCGCGAGAACGGCGAGACCCGACCGGCCGACGTCGCGAGCGAGACGACGTCGAACCGAACCCTGCCTGCCGCGCTCTACCAGGTCACCGCCAGGATACCCGGCGACCGCGACGCCTGGGACACCGGGACGCTGGTTGTCTTCGAGCGCAACTCCCCGCCGGCGGACGGGACGGCCGTGCCGGAGACGACTCCCGAGCAAGACGGCGCTGATTCGTCGGCAGACCCCGTCACGAGCACGCCCGAGACGCCCGACCCGCTGGAGGTCCAGACCGACGGCGAAGACGGTGGCATCGACCTGCTACCCCTCGGCTCGGTCGGTGCCGGCGGCCTCGTCGCCGTCGCCGGCCTCCTCCGACTGCTCCGGCGCTGACCGCGACCGTCCGCATGCTCGACGAGCGTCCCAGCGCCCGGCAGTCACCCGGGTACCGCGAGGACGGGTTCACGGGTTTCTGCGACGGCTCCGGGGAGAGCCAGACGTTTCCACGGTCGGTCACGTACTCCCCGGTATGTCACTACTCGGCGCGTCCCTGTCGGTTCGACACGTCGTCGCGTTCCTCGACGTCTCGCAGGGAACGATCACCGTGCTCGGCGTCCTGGCAGTCGGCGTCCTGATCCTGTTCTCGGCGTTTTTCGCGTCCGCGGAGATCGCGATCTTCTCACTCGAGGACCACCGGATCGGGGCGCTGGTCGAGAAGGGAGTCTTCGGCGCGGCGACGCTGTCCGCGCTGAAGTCCGACCCGCGCAGACTCCTGGTGACGATCCTCGTGGGGAACAACATCGCCAACATCGGGATGTCGAGTATCGCGACGGGGCTGCTGGGGCTGTACTTCACGCCGGGCGAGTCGGTCCTGGTCGCCACGTTCGGGGTCACGTCGCTCGTGTTGCTGTTCGGCGAGACCGCACCGAAGTCCTACGGCGTCGAACACAGCGAGTCATGGGCGCTCCGGACCGCTCGACCGCTGCGGCTGGTTCAGGTCGGACTCTATCCGCTCGTGACGGTGTTCGACGTCCTCACTCGGGTCGTCAACACACTCCTGGGGAGCGAGGGCGACTTCGAGACCGCCTACGTCACGCGAGCGGAGGTCCGGGAAGTGATCACGGCCGGCCAGCGCGCGGGCGTGTTCACCGACGAGGAGTACCGGATGCTCCAGCGGTTGCTCCGATTTCGCAACCGGATCGTCAAGGAGACGATGGTGCCCCGGCGCGACGTGGTCGCGGTCGACGCCGACACGAGTATCGACGCGGCCATCGACACGTGCATCGACCGCGGGTTCACGCAACTGCCTGTCTACGAGGACGTCCTCGATACGGTCGTCGGGACGGTCCACGTGCTGGACCTGGTCGAGGCGCGCAACCGGGGCGAGACGTCGCTTCGCGCCGTCGCCACGGACACGTACGTCGTCCCGGAGACCAAGGAGGTGGACGACCTCCTCACCGAGATGCGTGCCGAGCGGCGCCGGATGGCCGTCGCCGTCGACGAGTTCGGCACCACGTCGGGCGTCGTGACCATCGAGGACATCGTCGAGGAGATAATCGGCGAGGTGCTCACCGAGACGGAATCGCCGCCCATCCAGTGGCTCGACGACGACACGGCGCTCGTCCGTGGCGAACTCAACCTCCACGCGGCGAACGAGGCGCTGGGCACCGACCTCCCCGAGACCGGCGAGTTCGAATCGGTCGCCGGACTCCTCATGGACCGGACCGGCCGCCTCGTCACCGAGGGCCAGAGCGTGACCGCACACGGCGTCCGGTTCACCGTCGAGACCACCGAGAACAACCGCATCCTGGAGGTGCGGATGGACCTCTCCGGGGCCGCGGCCACTGACCCCGGAGACGAGGAGTGACCCCCGGCCGGTCCGCGAACACGAGTCGTCGAGAGCCGACACTCACCGGTCGAGGAAGAGAGCGAGTGCCGCGACGACGAGACAGACGACGAAGAAGACGACGCCCGGTTCGACGACGTCGAACACGAGCCAGGTGAGCGTTCCCGGCGGTGCGGTCGGCGCGTTGTAGCTGGCCGGGTCGGCGGTCCCGCTCCGCAGCGCGGGCCTGGCGAGTCGCTCGGCGCCCCACTGGACGAGCAGGGCGGCGACGCCGACGAGTGCGACGCCGCTGACGACTCTGCGTACCGACTGCTCGACGTCCGGGCGGGCGTCGGCGTCGCCGACGAAGACGATCGGGTCGCTGGCCGGGCCGTAGACGGTCATCTCCTGGCCTTTCTCGGAGTAGCGGGTGTCGATACCCTCGACGAGGCCGGCCGCCGTGAGGTTCTTGAGGTGGTAGTTGACGTTCTGGACGCTCGTGTCGGCGCGCTCGGCGATCTCCGAGGGCGTGCCGGGCTCTTCGAAGAGTTCGCGCAGGAGCGCCCGGCGCGTCTCCGACGAGAGTGAATCTATCACCTCGTCGGCGTCGGCCTCGTGGATGTCGAGCACGCGAGGCTGCTCGTCCGGCGACGCGGTCGGCCCCTGGATGCGGTCGATGAGTCCGGACATCGGTCGTACGCGAGTGGACGCCCCCAAGCCACTAACACCTATTCGTCGGTTCAAGCGCGATTGAACCGACCGCAGCGCCCCCCTCGACCTCTTCTGACCGGATACGACCGTCACGGACGGGGGCTCGTCCGGTTCGTCGTCTGGGCGGCCGCCGCGGGGTCGACGAGACCGGCCCCGCTCTGTACGTCGGTCCCGTTCGGGCCGACGTCGACCGCCGACTGGCGGAGCCGACGTTCGACGACACCGGGGGGTGCGTCGGGGTCGGCGTCGACGGCGAGCGCGGCGACGCCCGCGACGTGGGCGGCGGCGGCCGACGACCCAGTGAAACCCTCGGGAACGTCGGCGACCGTCGGGTCGGCGGGCCCGACGAGGTCGACACCGCGGCGCCCGTCGGCCGTCGGGCCACGCGAACTATACAGGGCCACGCGGTCGACGTCGCGGTCGTAGGCGCCGACGCCGAGCACGTCCCGGCCCGTGGCGGGCGCGACGATGCTCTCTCTGGGCTGGTAGCGCTGCAGCTGGTGGGTCGGCGAGACGAGTCGCAACGAGTCACCGGTCGCGTTCGCGGGCCCCCGCACGACGAGGTAGTAGCTCCCGGGGCCGACACGGGTGACGATCCGTTCTGTCGACCGGTCACCGGCGTAGCGCTCGGAGGTGGCGACCCGGGAACTGGCCTCACCGTTCGTCCAGTAGAGCGCGACGCTGTAGTCCTCGCCCGGGTCGGTCCAGGAGAGCCACACCGAGAGGCGACTACGCTCGCCCCGGAGGTAGTTGCGGGGGCCGACGTCGAAGACGAGGCGTCCCCCATCGACGCTGTCGTCGAGCGGTTCGTCGACGCGGTCGTAGTCTCCCCGCCAGTGTCCGCGGGCGACGTTGCCGGTGGGGGCGACGAACACGACGCCGGCCTCGCGAGCGGTCGCGGCGACCGCCGAGACGGCGTCCCGGCCGTCGCCCGTTCGCCCGTAGAAGGACACGGGTGCGACTATCACGTCGACGTCCTGTGCGACGAGCCACCGGACGGCGGACGCGAAGTCGTCGCTCCCGTCGAACGACGCCAGATAGAGGTCGGCGTCGGGCGCGACCGCGGCGACCGTCCGCGCGGCGGCGGTCCCGTGTGTGGACTCAGCAGCCGTCACGGTCGCGTCAGCGCCGAACGTTCGGGCCCCGCGAACCCGGTCGTCGAGCGCCGAGTCCGACCGGTCGAATCCCGTCACGTCGACGACGCCGACGGTGACGTTCTCGCCCGTCACCCCAGCTGCGTGGACGGCGTCGAGCGTCGCGTTCGCCGGCACGACGGGCGTCCCCGTCACGGGCCCGGTGGCGTCGGTCCCGTCGTCGCCGTCGACCGCACTCCCGCCGTCCGGCGCCGGCGCAGTCACCGCGAGGCCGGCGAGGGCAGCGACCAGCAGGAGAGTGGCGCCGACGACGAACGCCGGTGCGAGCAGGGACCTGTCGGCCATCCGTTGTATCTCCCGGCGGGCGAGAAAAAGGGGTGTCGGTCGTGGCGCACACGGCGTCTCCGGACCGGTCCGGTCCATCCGGCCCAGTGACACCCGCCGCGCGCGACGAATTCGCCCGTGTTTCCCGTCGCACCCGGTCGACGAACGTCCAGAAATAGGCGAGACAAACGTCGATTTTGTCGACGCATTACAACCTTATATCGATAATACTCTGCAGTAGTTCTGACGAACGTCCACAAAATACACTGAATAGCGAGTTTCGTAAAGCCACCCATTTATGTAGTGGGATGTCGGACGGATATTCCGTAGCGAGCACAACGTTCACGGTTCAGATTCCGGATTGGGTGGACGATCCGGGGCGACACCGAGCGAAAATCGAAAAAACGAGAACGACATGATCGAACCGACGATACTGCAGACCGACCCCGCGGTACTGGAAACGGCGCTCAACTACACGTGGATACTGGTAGTCACGTTCCTGATCTTCTTCATGCACGCCGGCTTCGCCATGCTGGAGGCGGGGCAGGTACGCTCGAAGAACGTCTCCAACCAGCTGACGAAGAACCTGCTGACCTGGAGCGTCGGCGTGTCGGTGTTTTTCGTTATCGGCGCCGGCTTCGCGTCGCTGATGGGCGGGGGCGGGTTCGCGCCCGCCTTCGATTCCGGCCCGACGGGCTGGATCGACTGGCTCTACGGGGCCGTCTTCGCGATGACGGCGGCGACGATCGTCTCCGGGGCCGTCGCGGGCCGCGCGAAACTCCGCGCGTACATCGGCTACACGTTCCTGCTTGCGGCTATCATCTACCCGATGGTCATCGGCTTCACCTGGAGCGTCGCCGAGGGGAACGACGGCATCGTGTTCATCGTCACCGAAGCGGTGCTGGGCGAGGGCGTCGTCTTCCAGGACTTCGCGGGCGGGATGATCGTCCACGGCATGGGCGGTATCGCCGGCCTGACCGCTGCGGCGGTGCTCGGCCCGCGTCTGGGCCGGTACAACGACGACGGCTCCTCGAACGTCATCCCCGGTCACTCGATGACTTTCGCAGTGTTGGGCACGCTGATGTTGGCCTTCGGCTGGTACGGTTTCAACGTCGGTACCTCCGCCGTGATGTCCGAGGGCGCCTTCCTCGGTGACCAGCTCGGTCGCGTCGCGATGACGACGACCATCGCCATGGCAGCCGGCGCGATGGGTGCCGGCGCGGTCGCCTGGGCCAAGACTGGCAAGGTGGATACGCTCTACGTCGCCAACGGCCTGCTCGCCGGCCTCGTCGGCATCACGGCGATCCCGAACACGACGATCTGGCAGGGTGCGTTCGTCGTCGGCGGCCTCGCGGGCGCACAGCTCCCGATCGTCTTCGAGTTCGTCGAGAAACGCCTGAAGATCGACGACGTCTGTGCGGTCTTCCCGGTCCACGGCAGCGCCGGCGTGCTCGGGACGCTCATGTACTCCTTTGTCGCCGTCGGGAGCTGGGACGGGTTCACGCCGAACGTCGGCTTCATGCTCGAAGGCCTGTTCGCCCAGGCGGTCGGCGTCTTCATCATCGGGGGCTGGACGATCACCGCGACCGCGCTCGTCTGGCTCGCGTTCAGGGCCGTCGGCCAGGCCCGCGTCTCCCGCGAACACGAGAACGAGGGCCTCGACGTCTCCGAACACGGCGTCGAGACCTACCCCGAGTTCGGCGACGAGGGCACCGCCGTCACCGACGGTGGCTTCGCGGGTGAGGGCGTCGTCGACCCCGACCCGGAACTGCGCCTGGACGGGGGGCGCGTGAGCGGTGCTGACCCCGCCGACGAGACTAACACGGTCCCCGCCGAACGACACACCGACGACACTTCCGGAGGCTCCAAGGATGACTGACGAACCCAACGACGGCGAACTGAAGATGGTAATGGCAGTGGTACGGCCCGACAAACTGAGCGACGTCAAGCAGGCGCTGGCCGAAACCGGCGCCCCCTCGCTGACCGTGACGAACGTCTCGGGGCGGGGCTCCCAGCCCGCCAAGAAGGGCCAGTGGCGCGGCGAGGAGTACGTCGTCGACCTCCACCAGAAGGTGAAAATCGAGTGTGTGGTGGCGGACATCCCGGCGGGGGACGTGGTCGACGCCATCGCCGACGCGGCCCAGACGGGCGAACCCGGCGACGGCAAGATCTTCGTCCTGCCCGTGGACAGCGCACACCAGGTCCGCACCGGCAAGACCGGCCAGGACGCGGTCTAGGCCACCCAGGACTAACGGACCTACATTCACGTTCTATGGACTCTGACGGGACGCTCGACGACCTCGACGAGCGACTGGTGTCGGCGCTCCAGGCGGACGGCCGGGCGGGCGCCAGCGACCTCGCCGACGCGACCGGCGTCGCGACCTCGACGGCGACTCGGCGACTCCGCCGGCTCCAGGCGGCCGGCGTCGTCGGTGGTTGCCGGCCGGCCGTCGACTACGGCGCGCTCGGCTACGACGTGACAGCGGTCTTTCGTCTCGACGTCGACGGCGAGGGCCTGGCCGACGTGGTCGAAGACCTGCGCGCGACCGGTCGCATGATCGGCGTCTACGAGGTGACCGGCAGCGACGACGTCGTCGCCATCGGCAAGTTCGCCTCGACAGACGAGATGAACGCCCAGACCAGGGCGATGCAGGCCCACGACGACGTCCGCTCGCTGACGGTCAACGTCGCCCGGGACGTCGTCACCGAGGGGGACGTCCCGCCGGTTCTGGTCGACGAGTGATCGTGATTATTGTAGATCGTTTCCGGATCGCGCCGACCCCGGTGTCGGCGCGGACCGGTAAATCGCTACAATAATCACTATGACGGCAGGGGCCTCACGGCAGTCGTCTTCGGCCTGTGACCCAAGGCTGTTTGTACCGCCCGCCCGACCTGACGGGCATGTCCGACTCCGACTCCAGTTCCGACCCGGACTCCGATCCCGGTTCCGACACGCCGGACGCCTACGACGAGTTACTGACACGCGTCGAACGACTCACCTACCTCCAGGACGCCGGCGGGATCCTCGGTTGGGACCAGCAGGTAACCATGCCCGACGGCGGCGCGCCGGCCCGCGCGAAACAGCAGTCGGCCCTCTCCGGACAGATCCACGAGTTACGGACCGACGAACAGGTCGGCGAGTGGCTCGACGAACTCGACGACGCCGGTCTGTCCGACGAGCAACGCGCCGTCGTCCGCGAGACCCGCCGCAGTTACGAGGAGGCCACGCGTGTCCCGGGCGACCTGGTCGAGACGATCACCGAGACCTCCTCGGCGGCCCAGCAGGTCTGGCAGGACGCGAAAGCCGAGGACGACTTCGAGTCGTTCGCGCCCACCCTCGCCGAGATCCGCGACCTGGTGGTCGAACGCGCCGAGCACGTCGACCCCGACCGCGACCCCTACCGGGTGATGTTCGAGGGCGTCGACCCCGACCTCGAACTCGCGACCGTCGAGGACGTCTTCGACGACCTCAGGGAGGCGCTCCCGCCGCTCATCGAGGACCTGCAAGCTGCGGACCCGGACCTGGCGACCCTGCCCGACGAGACGTGGGACGAGGAGACAGAACTCGCCCTGGACCGTGCGGCTCTCGAGGAACTCGATTACGACTTCGAGCGCGGCCGTCTCGACACCTCGCCCCATCCCTTTACTTCCGGGACCCAGTTCGACTGTCGGGTCACGACGTGGGTCAAACCCGAGGACCCGATGAACTCGCTGATGGCCACCATCCACGAGTACGGCCACGCCTCCTACCAGCTGGGGCTCCCGCAGGAACACTACGGGACGCCGCTGGGCCAGGCTCGCGGGGAGATCCACGAGTCCCAGTCCCGGTTCTGGGAGAACCACGTCGCTCGGACTCGCCCCTTCTGGGAGTACTTCGCGCCCACGCTCAACGACCACCTCGGGACCGACCTCACCCCGCAGGAAGCCTACGAGGTCGTCAACCAGATTTACCCCGAGAACCTGATCCGGGTGGAGGCGGACGAACTCACCTATCACCTCCACATCATCCTCCGGTCCGAGGTCGAAAAGCGACTCGTCCGCGGGGAGATCGAGGTCTCCGAGGTCCCCCGGGTCTGGAACGACCACATGGAGGAGTACCTGGGGATCCGCCCCGGGACGGACAGCGAGGGCTGTCTCCAGGACATCCACTGGACGAGCGGGTTTGCCGGGTTCCAGAGTTACACCGTCGGGAGCGTGCTGGCCGCACAACTCGACGCGGCCATGCGCGAGGACCTGAACCAGGACGTCGACGAACTCGTCCGGGAGGGGGAGTTCGAACCCTTGCTGTCGTGGATGAACGAGCACGTCCATCGCCACGGTGGGCGCTACCCGACCGACGAACTGATCGAACGTGCGACGGGCGAGCCGCTCACGGCGGAGTACTTCATCGACTACGCCCGCGAGAAGTTCGGCGAACTGTACGGGATCTGATCGGACACCCGGCGCGGCGACGGTTCGTGCGGAACCCTGCCAGTTCGTTTTCGGGTCACAAGTGGCTCGGATCCAGACACAGTGGCGCGCGCTGTCAAGCGTGTCCGAACACCGCGAGGACCGCGAGACGGCATCGTGCGAGGGATGAGTGAGTAAGCGGAGCGAACGAACGAATCGGCTGGGGAGGTGTGTGACTTGCGGTCGCGGTGCTGTGCGGTTGCAGTGCTGTCCTGGCGGACGAAAGGGCGAGGCTCGCTCGTCGGCGCCTCGGGGAAGCAACACCGCAGCGAAGCGAGAAGCGTGGTTCGAAAGAGCGGAGCTCTTTCGTCATCCCGGAAATCTTCGATTTCCGGCGACAGCGACCCGCTCGCGGTCGTTGAGCCGGATATTCTCGCTCACTCCGTTCGCTCGAATAGCGCCGGCTCAAACGACTCCGTTCCCTGCGGTCACCGCGACCGGGCCTCGCCTTTTCAGTCCACCAGGACAGACCGCGTCCCCAGACCACCCGCCTCCCCAACCGACTGCGGTGCTCGCTCACTTCGTTCGCTGCGCTCCTCATCCCTCGCACGATGCCGTCTCGCGGCCTCCGCGTTGCTCCGGCACGCGAGACAGCGCGCGCCACTGGGGTTGAACGGGGTCGTGAAGCTCGCCGTCAGTTCGAACGACGTCTCTGCGAGAACCGGTTCGACCGGCGCAGAACGTCCTCGCACCCGAGAGGGTACCTACGGCAGGAACTCGGCGATCTCGGCGATCCGCTCCGAATCGGCTTCGACAGTCCCACCGTGATAGCAGTGGACCGTCTCGACGTCGAGCGTCGCGAGCACGCCGACCGACTCGGCGGCCTCGGCCATGTCGAGCGTGAAGTGTTCGCTGGGGCTCTGCAACCCGTCCTCGTCGGCCGTCAGCGCGTCGGCGGCGATCAGGAGTTGCTCGTCGGGGAAATACAGCGAGACGTGGCCCGGTGCGTGCCCGGGCGTGAAGACGACGCGCATCGGCCCGGCTTCGGTCCGGAATCGCTCGCCGTCGACCAGTTCGACGTCGACCGGCACGGGGGGATACCGGTCGTCGCCGTCGCCTTTGATCGGGTCCTCGCGGCCGTCGACGTAGCGGGCACAGGTTTCGTGGGCGAAGACGACGGCATCGGTCTCGTCGACGACAGTCGCGAGCGCGCCCGCGTGGTCACCGTCCTGGTGGGTCACCACGACCGCCCAGACGTCGCTCCAGTCGAACCCCGCCGCGTCGAGTTCGTCGGCGAGCGCGTCGGCTTGACCAGGCAAACCCACGTCCAGCAGGACCAGTCCCCGGTCGGTCTCGACGGCCGCCGGGTGGAACGCTCGCTCGCCCTCGTCGGTCTCGATGGTCTGTGTGAGCGCGTAGACGCCTGCTGCCAGTTCGTCCATGGCCGCCGGTAGGCACGCGAGTACCATGACGGTGGGGGCCGGTGCAAATTCGTCGAGTCAGGGCGGTGGTACCGCCCGACCGAGTGGGTCAGCGGGTCAGGGTCGGGGTCAGGGGTAGGGTCGAGGTCCGGATCAGGATCATGGCCAGAGCCCGCGGGCCTCGTGTGCCTCGGCGATGCGCGAGAGCGCGACGACGTACGCCGCGGTCCGCCAGGTGACTTCGCGGTCGTCGAACTCGTCGCGGACCGCCCGCCAGGCCGAGCGCATCTCCGTCTCCAGTTCCTCGTTGACGCGTTCGAGCGACCACGCACGCCGGTTGATGTCCTGGAGCCACTCGAAGTAACTCACCGTCACGCCGCCGGCGTTCGCGAGAATGTCCGGGACCACCGGTATCCCGCGGTCGGCGAGCATCGCGTCGGCCGCCGTGGTCACGGGACCGTTCGCGCCCTCGACGACCAGATCCGCACTGACGGCGCCGACGTTCTCGCGGGTGATCGCGTTCCCGACGGCGGCGGGCACGAGTACGTCGACGTCGAGTTCGAGCAGTTCGTCGTTCGTGAGCGTCTCGTCGGCGTATCGCGTGACCGCCTCCGGTTCCTCGTCGTGGGTCGGCACCGCGTGCGTGTCGATCCCGTCGGGGTCGTACATCGCGCCGTTGACGTCGCTGACGGCGACGACGGTCGCACCCCGGTCGTCGAGCAGTCGTGCGGCGTTGGCGCCGACGCTTCCGTAGCCCTGCACCGCGACGGTCGTCTCCGCGAGGTCGCGACCGTAGTACTCACAGACCAGTTCCGTGACGATGGCGACGCTGCGTCCGGGCGCGGACTGGCGCCCCTCGCTCCCGCCGACCACCGGCGGTTTCCCGGTGACGACCCCGGGGATCGTTTCGCCCTCCTGCATCGAGTAGGCGTCCATCAGCCACGCCATCGTCCGGGAGTCGGTGCCCATGTCCGGCGCGGGAATGTCCCTGTTGGGGCCGATCACGGGCCGCAACTCCTGGGCGAACCGCCGGGTGAGCCGTTCGCGCTCGCCGTCGCTCAACTCCTTGGGGTCGACCGCGACGCCGCCTTTCGCGCCGCCGAAGGGCAGGTCCATCACCGCACACTTCCAGGTCATCCACATCCCGAGTCCGACACACTCGTCTCTGGTCACCTCCGGGTGGTACCGCAGTCCGCCCTTGTAAGGGCCTCTGACGCTGTCGTGCTGGGCGCGATACCCCGTGAAGACGTCGACGCTGCCGTCGTCGCGTTCGACGGGGACCGTGACCTCGTGGACGCTCGTCGGCTGTTCGAGGCGGGCGACGACGTTCGGGTCGACGTCCACGTAGTCGGCGGCCCGGTGGAGTTGCCGTCGTGCAGTTTCCAGCGCCGATACCGGTTCGTCGTCGCCGGTAACCGCGCTTGCGGTGTCCACGCTGGTGCCGTCGGGCGCTACGCCGTCGCTGTCCGGGGTTGTGCCGTCGCTCTCCGGCGCTACGCCGTCACTTTTCGATACTGCGCCGTCGCTCTCTGCCACCGGTGACGCCGACCCGGTCCGGTGCGCCTCAGACCCGGGATCCGCTGTCATTCGAGCGGTGTCTGTCGGTTTCGCATCTCGCCACCACACTTCGGACACGAACCCGGGTCGCCCGCCGCGACCACGATGTTCCCGCACCCGAAGCACTCGTACTCGTGTTCGACCGTCGGATCGATGTCTGCGTCTTTCATGGTTGTCCTGTGAGTCCCGCTCGGCACGGGACTCTCTACAAGGGTGTAATAGGGGTATAAGGGAATATTCAGTGGGTGGCTATCGAACCCTGCGGATCGTGGTGGGTTCGATAATCAACCCCTGGGGCCGTCGTCGGTCGACACCGGCACGCCGAGTTCGTCGAACAGTGTCGCGAACAGCTTGCGCTGGACGCTCCGAACGTGGCCGTAGAACGCCGTCGAGGAGATCCCCAGGGTCTCGGCGACGTCTTCGCCCGTGCTCTCGCGGGGGGACTCGAAGAAGCCGCTGTAGTAGGCAGTCTGGATCACGTCGAGTTGCCGGTCGGTCAGACGGTCGAGCAGTCGCGAGGTGACGTCGTACTCGCTGGCCTGGTCGACGGTCCCCTTCGAGCGGAGTTCGACGTCGGCGAAACGTTCGCGGACGAGGTCGGCGATCCGGCGGACGGCGACGCTTTCGGGAACGTCGACGACGAGCGTCGTCGTCTCCGGGCTGGCCGAGGCTCGCCGGAAGACCGCACCGTGGTCGGCCAGTTCGAGCGCGGGGAACGGCTGGGAGAGCGCCAGTCTGAGGATACTGCCCGACCCCCCGTCGCTGATCTGGTGGACGTCCTCGACGGCGACCAGGTCCGCGGCAGCACGTTCGACCCGTTCGACCGACCCGTCCTCGACGGTCACGAAGACGTGACTTCCCTCCGCTGTCTGCTGGACGCCACCCCGATATGACAGCGTACAGTCGGCCTCACGAGCCAGTCGTGACAGGACGAACGACTGGTCGTCAGTCGCGAACTCGACGCGAGTGACGGTCGGAGCCAACAGCGCGTTCTTCCGTTCGATGGCGCTTATCGCGGCGGCGACCGTCTCGCCGAGTTCCTGCAACACCGTCCGCGAGGTTTCGTCGAAAGCGTCGCGTTCCCCCGCGTAGACGGTCAACACGCCGTAGGAGAGGTCGTTGTAGACGAGCGGGATGCTCACCACCGACAGGAAGTCACGCGAGATGGCGTCCGTGCGCCACGGTTCGGCCCGGAGGTCGGCGGCGACGTTCGACACCGTCGTCACGGCGCCGGTCGCTGCGGTCCGTCCGGCGGGTTCCGCGTCCGCTGGCCCCACTGCGAACGTGACGCTGTCCAGGTACCCCTGTTCGGCGCCGGCCCACGCCCGCGGCTCGACGACGTCGGTCGCCCGGTCGACGGTCCCGATCCAGGCGAAGCTGAACCGGTCGTCGCCGGTGAGGTGTTCGCAGACGGCGTAGTCGACCGCCTCACGGGTCTCGGCCCGGACCAGTGCCTGGTCTATCTCCCGGATCGTCTCGTTCGTGCGGTTGAGCCGGGCGAGCTGGTCGTTCTGGTGCTGGAGTCGGCGCTCCTGCTCGTGTAGCTGGGACTCGCGCGAGCGGCGGTCGAGCGCGGCCTCGGCGGTCGCCGCGAGCAGGTCTGCCAGTTCCCGGCTCACCTCGTCGAACGCACCGACGCGGTCCGCACCCGCGAGGAACACCCCGTGGTTCCCGAGCGGGATCACGAGTGCGCTCCGCAGGCCCGTCGCCGGGTCGGCGAGTCGGTCGCTCTCGCGCACGTCGTCGAACGCGAGCGAGTCGCCCGCGACGAAACTGTGGCCGGGGATCGTCTCGCCGTCCGCGTGGACCGTCCGGAGCGGGCCGTGGAGGCGTTCCATCGCCGGCGAGACCGCCGCCGGCCGGAGCGCGTTCTCGTCGGCGTCGAAGAGATACACCGCGTTCGCGTCGTGGTCGAGGACGGCCGGCGCGTCGTCGACGACCCGCTGGGCGACTGCCCGGTCTGTCTCGGCGTAGAGGAAGTCCCGGGCGGTCTCCTGGAGTGTCGCCAGCGCCGCCTCGCGCTGCTTGCGCTTCGTGATGTCCCGACAGCTATAGAGGAGCGTTCCCCCCTGGATCGACACCTCGCGGACGTTGACCAGCAGCGTGTGTTCGTTGCCGGCCCTGTCGGTCGCCGTGCACTCGATGTTCTTCAGGACGCCCTTCTCGGCGAGTTCCGCCCGGTCGAACAGGTCTTCACCGAGCAGGTCGGTGATCGACCCCTCGCGGATCTCGTCGACGCCGTACCCGAAGATGAAGTGGACGTTCGGGCAGACGTAGGTGTACTCGCCGTCCTCGTCCGTGATGAGGACGGTGTCGGTCATGTTGTTGAGCGTGACCCGGTGGAGTTCCTCGGACCGCCTGAGGTCACGTTCGAGTTCGACCCGCTCGGTGACGTCGACACCCTCCACGACGATGGCGACGGGCTCCCCCCGTTCGTTCTCGACGGGGTGTACCGAGAGGTCGACGACCGGTGAATCCGACTCGCCGGGCGAGCCCGTGACCACCGCGTTGCCGAACTCGCCGTCGGTCGCCTTTCCCAGGAGTTCTCGCACGTCCGCTCGCGTCCCGTCCGCGCGCGACCAGCACGGCAGCGTCCAGAACGGGGCACCCACGACCGACTCGCCCGAAGTATCTGTGGTGTGGGCGCTGTCCGTGCCACCCACAGTACCTCTCCCGTCCGCGCTGTCCGTGCCGGCCACGCCGTCAGCGCCGACTATCTCGCGGGCTGTCTCGTTCGCGCGAACGAGCGAGCCGTCGGGGTCGAGCACCCACGTGGCCGTCCCCGCGTCGTCGAAGATCGCCTCGAACTGCCTGGCACGGTCGCGCCGGACCGCCGCCCGGTCGGCCGAGCGGACGGCGCGGTCGGTCCGTGCCAGCAGTTCGTCGAACTCTCCGGGGTCGGCCAGCCAGTCGCCGTCCGACTCACCGAGCGCGACGTAATCGGTCGCACCCGCGCCGACAGCCTCGCTGGCGACCGCCTCGTTTCCCGCCGCGGTCGCGACGACCACCGGATACGTGTCGGTCACGTCTCTGACCGCCCGGAGCAGGTCGATCCCCGTTCGGTCCGCGAGTTCGTACTCCGTGACGAGACAGTCGGGGTCGCCCGTCCGGAACCGGTCGAGTGCGTCGGCCGCCGTCTCGACCGTCTCGACTGGCGCTTCGGTCCGGGTCGAGAGCGCCGTCTCGAACGCCCCGACCCAGTCGGCTGTCCCGACCAGGAGGACGCGAGCCGAGTCCAGTCCC
>Ga0207718_100274_pt1 | contig 54031 bp, 58 predicted proteins | sample A23M2SouthBayCA_FD_187749 | JGI IMG/M metagenome (GOLD analysis project Ga0207718, IMG submission 187749) | Aerobic enrichment media microbial communities from Eden Landing Ponds, California, USA - A23 M2 (SPAdes) | ecosystem: Environmental > Aquatic > Marine > Unclassified | place: Emeryville...
GATCGTGATGTTCGCGTACGCGTAGTCGATGGAGCCCGAGACACCGGTCGAGTCGGCGGTCGAGCGGTTGACCGCGGTGCCACCGGAGTTGTTCACGAACCCGACTTCGTTGGTGTCACCAACCTGCCGGAAGATCCGCGCCGCGTTCCCGGCCGAGAGGCCGGAACCACGGAAGTCGTCGGACTCGATGATGACCGTGTGGGTGTCGCCAGCGTCCGAACCCTGGATCTCGAAGCGCACGTCCTCACCGCGCGTGACTTCGTCCGAGTCGAGTTCGATGCTCGCGTCGTCGTCACCCGTGACGGTGATCGTCGTCGACTGGGAGGCCTCACCGAAGTCGAGGTCGTCCGTCCCAGCCAGCGAGATAGTGTACGTGCCCGTCCCCGTGTTCGCGAGGTCGAGCGGGATCGCCACCTCGTTCGAGGAGATGTCGCCACCGCGGTCGGAGCCGTCAGCACTCACGACCTCTTTGTCGAGGTCGTTCTTGGTTCGAACGGCCGGGGCATTGCGACGGTCCAGCGAGGTCGAACTGCCGCCGTTAGTCCGGTAGGCGACGTTGTCGTCGATGACGTCCCCGGTCACGTCGAGACCGGAGTCGTCCTCGACGGTCAGTTCGAGGTTTTCGGCGTTCTGGTAGTTCCAGGCGCCGATGACGGTCAGGTTACCGGAGCTGGTACCGACGGTACCGCCAGACGGCGAACCGCTCGGGCTAGTACCTTCAGCGACCGAACCGCCAGCGATGTCGTTGAGGTTGCTGTTCAGGATGTCGAGCGTGGTGACACGCGGCGTTTCGACGGTCACACCCGGCGCGCCGGGCTGGCCGGTCGTCGTGTAGCGACCGGTCGCCTGGCTCTGCGGGACGTTCGGCGTCTGGAGCGTGACACCCTCGTCGTTACCGGCTGTCTTCTGGACGCCACTTGAGAGGGAACCGCGCAGGAAGATGTCGGACTCGCCCTGGAAGACGGTCGCACCGGCGTAGATGACACCTTCACCGTCCTGGGTGTTGAAGGCGCCGTTGCCGTTGGGGCCAGCACGACTGCTGGACGCGACGCTGAGGGTAACCGTAGTCGAGTCCTCACTCGAAGAGGTCCCGACCTCGTCCTCGTAGACATCAACAGTAATGTCACCGCCTGACGAGCCCCAGTCGACACTGGTGTCGATCGTTACGGAGTAGTTACCTTCGTAGGAACTAGTTCCGTTAACGTCGAACTGGAGGTTACCGGAGGTGGTGGAGATGTTACCAGGAGTGTAGGTGTTGCCAGTTTCGTTCTCGACAGTGATGTCGGAAGCAGCCGGCGTAGCGTTGTAGCTATAGCCGGATGGGAGGCTAACCTGGAAGGTATCTGCCTGTCCGTTCTCGTCTACGTTCTGTGCATCGAATGTGATTTCCGTCGACACGTCCAGCGCACCTGAGCCACCCGTGTTCGGCGACGCCGTGGCATTCGACACCGTTGCGTCGGTGGTGCCTGCCGTAGCAGCAGCGGCAGAGCCACCGCCGACCGCAACGACGGAGAATACCATCAGCGCCGCGAGGATGACCGCGCGGACTTTGTCGTTATAGTCTGTCATGTTTTGCGTTGTTGTGTTCGCAGTGACAGTCCGGAGGTCGCTCCTCTTTCGTGCCGATTTGTGATCTTGCCATCCGGGTGGACAGCGCGACCACTGGTAGGGGTACGGGCTTTTCTTTAGGCAAGTCTGGTATATGTTTTGTGGTCTTGTCGTGTGTGTGTCAGACATCCCCAGCAGTGGGTCGAAACCCGCGGACCAATCAGGGGAGTGTTGCGTCTCGGCGTGTCCGTCTGCCGAGGAGAGTCGGCACATGGACGGTGGGAAGACGCAACCGGTCACGACGGAGGCGATCGTGAGGACGGCGACGAATCGGATTCCATTTACGTCGGGGTGGCGGATGGACGGGTATGCGACGCCGCGCGTTCCTCGCTTCGGCCGGAATCGCCGCCCTCGCCGGCTGTAATGGCGATGGCTCGACCACCGCGACCCCAACCCCGACGGCGACCGGTACGGAAACGTCGACAACCACCGGGACGTTCACCGACTCCGGTAACGCGGAGTTCGAGTTCGTCAGCGCCGAGTCGACGGAAAAGATTTCGATCAACGTACCGACCACGTTCGGACTCGTCGTCCGGAACGTCGGCTCGGGACCGGGGACGTTCACCGCGACGCTGGAGACGCGGTTGAACGACGGCGAGTGGAGCCAAGGCGGCGAGATCGAGATGCCTCTTTCGGCCGGCGAGACAGGCGAGTGGCACAGCCCCCGGTTCTCGCTCCAGTATCTGGGGACCTACCAGTTCCGCCTCTCGGCGTTCGACGAGACGTGGTCGATCGAGACGACGCCCCGGCGCCTCGACTTCGGGAACTACTACGCCGTCCCGACGAACCTGTTCATCAACGTCCTCGGCGGCTCGTTCGAGGAGGAGTATCCGACGGCCGAGGACGGGACGGGGAACGCCACGACCACCGCCACGTCGACCACCGACACCGCGGCGCCGACGCCCGCGGACGGCGACATCTGGGCGGTCATGCAGATCGACGTTCGGAATGCGCTGGAGGAGCCACAGTCCACGCCCGATCCCTCGGAGTTCGTCCTCGAAGTCGACGGCGAGCGCCGCCCACAGCACCAGTCGGTGAGCGACAACCCCTACGATGGCGGGGAGCTAGCGGGCCGCACCGTCGAACGGGGAGAGCTAGTGTACGCCGTGCCCGCGGGGACGCAAGCGCGCGACATCACACTCTGGTGGGAGTCGTCGCTTCCCGGGGGCACGGTGAAGTCGATCTGGACGAAGTAGGGCGGGCTACGGCAGCGCCGCTACGGCACAACCGGCCATGGCGACCAACAACAGCGCTGTCGAGACGGCTTCCACGACGCTCCCGACCGGCGAGAGCGCGTGGAACACGTCGCGGAAGGTCAGATGAATTTCCATATTCGTGTTCCGATTCGGCAATAGATGCGCAGAAAATAGTATTTGTCGCTTCGAACATACACTATCTATCGTAAATATCGGCGTGAAACCACCAACATTCGCAATAATACGTTGTAGTTCGGGGCTGTCGCTCGGCGAGTGGTTGTGGTAGAGGTGGAATCCGCCGTGGAAGCAATAGGGATGAACGACGCCGCTGTAGTAGTGTTTGGAACTGTTTGCACGCCCGATCGCATGACTGCGTGTGATCGGACGTGCGATGACTTACGAACGCTACTATAGTTGTTGCTACAGCGGGAACGAGTTTATTATAGCGTACTAACTGTTCGTCAGGTGAAGTCGCCCACGGGGATTGTCCGTGGGCATGACAAAATTTCGAGTTATGCCCGGGGTGGGCTCCGAACCCACGATCTCCGCATGTCCCAGGTTACGAGGCTCGGCGGGCCTCGAGGGAGGCGGAGGCTTCCAAGGCCGAGGTGTATCCGCACCGAAGCTCGAATACCCTATGAGTGCGGCGCTATGTCCAGCTAAGCCACCCGGGCGCAGTAAGTCGTAGGCAAATCCCGCCCTTGAAGCTTCCCATATGGTTCCGGGGCGTGGTGGCGTGACACGCGCGATCCGTCGTCGGTCACGGCAGGCGATCGTAGGCGTCGTGCCACGGTCGAACGCGCTCGAACGCGCCGCTGAGAGCGAGCACCCGGTCGTCCGCGAACCGGGGGCCAACGATCTGCATCCCGACCGGTAGTCCCTCGTCGGTGAAGCCGGCGGGGACCGACGCCGCCGGATGGCCGGTCAGGTTGAACAGCCAGGTCAGCGTCCAGCCGAGCGCCGAGTCGATCGGCTCGCCGTCGACCGTGTCGGGCGCCCACGCGCCGTGTTCGAACGGCGGCACGGCGATCGTCGGCACCAACAGCGCGTCGTACGTCTCGAAGAAGGACTGCACGGCGTCGAACAGTTCGGTTCGCACCACGTCCCAGCGGCGGTACTCGACTGCGCCCATCTCCATGCCCCGCTCGGCCAGTTCGACGTTCGTGGGGTCGAGTTCGTCGCGATGGTCGCCCAACAGATCCCGTCCGTCCCGTTTCAGGTTCTCCAGCACCTCGGCGAGGATCACGGCGAAGCCGGCTTCCCAGCACGCGTACAGTTCCTCTCGCGGGCGGGGGAGGTCGGGGCTCGCCGCCGTGACCGTCGCCGGCGTGTCGTCGACGGCTGCGACCGCGTCGCGAAAGACGTCACGCACCCGGTGGTCTATCGGGAACGCGCCGTCCAGATCGGCCGTGTAGCCGACCGTCAGGTTCGCGACGGACTGCCGGGTCGCGGCGACGAGATCGACGTCGCTCGCTTCGAGCGAGAACGGGTCCGCCGGGTCCGGCCCACTGAGCACGTCGAGCAGCATGGCGCCCCCTTCGACCGTCCGGGTCTGTGGCCCCCGCCCCCGCATCGGCGTGTGGTGGCTGAACCCGTCGGGCCGGAGCGGCACCGGAACCCGGCCGAACGACGGTTTGATGCCGAACACGCCGCACGCGCTCGCGGGAATCCGGAGCGATCCGCCGCCGTCCGTCCCGAGCGCGAGCGGCACCATCCCGGCGGCGGCGGCGGCCGCACTCCCGCCGGACGAACCGCCGGCCATACGATCCGGATCGAACGGCGTGCCGGTCGGGCCGAAGAGGTCGTTGTCGGTGACGGCCTTGGTGGCGAACTCCGGCGTGTTCGTCTTGCCGATGACGATCGCACCGGCGTCTTTCAGCCGTGCTACCGTCGGATCGTCGGCCGCTGCGACGTTGTCGGCGAGGGGAACCGAGCCGTTCGTGAATCGTTTGCCGCCGACGGCGTAGTTGTCCTTGACCGCGAGCGGCAGACCGTGGAGCGGGCCGAGTTCGTCTCCCCGTTCGACGGCCCGTTCGGCCTCCCGGGCCGCCGCCCGAGCGTCCGCCTCGTAGACGTCGACGAAGGCGTTGATCGCGTCGTCGCGCTCCGCGATACGGTCGAGGTGGGCGTCGACGACCTCGACGGGCGAAAGGTCGCCCCGCCGGATCCGAAGCGCGAGTTCGGGCGTCGGAAGCCGAAACACCGGCCTCGTCATGGCCACACGTACTCGACCGGAGAACGCCCCCCGGGGCGGTGGGTCGGGGCTGTCGAGCGTCCAGTCGAGGGCTCGACCACCGACGGCGGGGAGTGAGACGGCGGGTGACCCACCGGATCGCTATAAGTCATTCGTTCAGTCATATTCGCAAATCCATCCATACAGACTAATAATATTCGGATATTCAAACGTATGTGCCCATAGATGGCGAAATTAGTCCCGAAAGACATCCGTCGTGATTCGGCGATCGACGCCGGAGGCGAGGATTGCACACGCCCACCCCCCGGATTTATCATCCGCGGCGGGGACACTCCGCCCATGAGTTTGCCGGAGATCGTCCAGTCGACCCTCGACGGCGAGTCCGTGGCAGCGCGCGTCGGACTCGGCGGCGACGACCTGCTTCTCGTGACGCCGACGCGGACGCTCGTCTACCGGGCGGAGGGGCTCCTCTCCGACGAGGCGGTCGAGGAGTACCCCCACGACGCCGAACACGTTGGGGTGTCCGAGGGACGACGCAAGGCCAAGATCACGCTCGACTACGGCCTCGACGGCGAGCGTACGTTCTCGGTCCCGACGAAACAGCTCGATCAGGTGTTACACCCCGTTCTCGCGGGCGTATTCAACGCCCGCGGCATCACGGACTCCGGAGAGACGGTCAAACAGACCTACCGGTTCAGCGAGTTGACGGTCGTCATCACGAGCGCCCGACTCGTCCGCCACATCGGCGCCGCCGTCTGGGACGAGGAGTACGAGGAGTACCACTTCGACGACGTGACCGACCTCGATTTCGAGGAGGGAAGCGTCGCCACGTCGGTCGTCCTCACGGTCGACGGGCGCCAGGAACGGTTCAAGACGCCGAACGACCAGGCGCGGGCGGTCCGCGAAGGCCTCGTCTCGGCGGTGTGTGCGTACCACGGCGTCGACGATCTGGAGGAACTCCGTGCGGCGACGGCGCCAGCCGAGGACGACGAGACGACCAGCGACGCGGACGCGGACGCGGATGCGGACGAATCGGGCGGGACGGTGTCGTTCGGCGACGGTCCCGGTCCGCTGGACACGAGCGGGATCGACGGCGACGTCGTGGGCGAGAGCGAGGAGTCGACGGCGGAGGCCGGCCGAGCGGCCAGCGGCCCGGAGACGGCAGAAACGGCGTCACCGGAACGTGACGACGGGTTCGGCGACTCGGGGTTCCAGTCGGCCGGCGTCGGCGACAGCGATATCGCCAGCGAATTGGCCGAACTCCGGAAACAGGTCGAGGCACAGAACGAACGCCTCGAACAACAGGAGCGGACGATCCAGCAGCTGATCCAGGAACTTCGGCAGGGGCGCTAGTCCCGGCCGAGCACTTTTCGCACGCAGGAGGAGCCGAAGGGACCGAGTTCGCCCGTATCCAGCCGGACGAAGTGGCCGGTCGAGAGCGAGGCGCCACAGCGCCGGCAGTCGAAGTCGCCCTCGCGGGTGACGACCTGTCGTTCGAATCGGACGAATCCGCCGCGTTGCAGGCGGACGCGTCCGGTTTCGCGCTCGATGATCCCACGGAGTTCGGCCTCGTCGAGGATCGTTCGAACGAGCGTCGGGTCGGTCGTCACCGTCTCGATCCGGTCGACGACCGCCGACAGCGGCAGATCGTCGTGTTCGAGGGCGTCGAGCAGGTCGAGGGCGAGTTCGACGCGGTCGTCGTCTCTCGCGCCCTCGCGTGCGCGATCGTTCGTCACCGATCGCCCGTTCGAGACGGCCGATCATCAACGTCCCGCTTGTGTCGAAAAGCGCAAGCCGTTTGCACGGCGGCAACGAGCGAGCGGGTATGGACCGACGCGTGCGCCTCCTCGCCGGCGTGGGTCTCGTCGCCCTCGTCGCCGCCCTCGGCGTTCTCGTCTCGCCGGGAGCGGTCCTCGATCGGCTGGCGTGGGTCGCTGCCGATCCGTTCCGCCTGACGCTCGCCCTCGTCGTCGTCGCCGTCGTCCGCCCGCTGTTCGCGTGGCCGACGACGCTGCTGGCCGTCGTCGCGGGCTACGGCCTCGGCCTTCGTGGCTTCCCGCTCGCGCTCGGCCTCGTCGTCGTGACGAGTCTGCCCCCGTACTGGGTGGCGGGCTGGGGGGCCGGCGACGGCACGGTCGCCGCGACGGGCGAGCGACTGGTGGCCGAGACGGGCGACCTGCGGAGCGTCGTCGGCAGTCGTCTCTTCCCCCTGCCCTCGGACGTGGTGTCGGCGGGGGCGGGCGTCGCGGGCGTGCCGCTCCGAACGTTCGCGCTCGGCACCGCCATCGGGGAGGTGCCGTGGGTCGCCGCCGGCGTCGTGGCCGGGACCTCGTTCGCGTCGCTCTCGGCGGCGTCGCTCTCGGCCGCGATGGACCTGCGGGTGGTCGTCGGAGCCGCGATACTCGCCGGGCTGGCCTTCGCCGGACCGGCGTATCGCCTCTACACTCGCCGGTGAGTGCGCCGAAAGGGCGCTCGTTCGGCCGGGGACGCCGACGCCGTTCAGCGGAAGGCTCCGACGACGGTCCGACTAACTTGATTTGGAGCAGGCGCCGGACGCCTGCGGCGCCGGGGGGAAGCTACTTCACCGCACGAGCGATACTGACGGCGGGATGCTGCAGCAGGCCAAACGCCCGTTGCTCTATCTGATGGGGCCGATGTACGTCGTCGCCGGAGTGTTACACTTCGTCGTGCCGGAACTGTACGTCCAGATCGTCCCACCCGTTCTCCCGGCGCGACTCGCGCTCGTGTACCTCTCCGGCCTCGCGGAAATCGCCGTCGGAATCGGGGTACTGCACCCCCGAACACGCCGACTGGCGGCGTGGGCGACGGTCGCCGTGCTCGTCGCCGTCTTTCCGGCGAACGTCTACATGGCGACCCACGGCGTCGTCGTCGAGGGGCTGCCGGGCGGCGGCGATCCGTCCGCCCTCGTTCGGTGGGGCCGCCTCCCGCTGCAGGCCGTGCTGATTCTCTGGGCGGCCTGGTACACGCGTCCGCTTCCCGGAGGGGACTGACGCTGAACGGACGGAACGGGGGATGGCTCACCCGCCGCGCCGTCGGAACCAGACCTGCTCGCCGACGGGCGACGCTCCGTCGTCGATATCCAGCCGCGACAGGAAGAGATCACGAATCGCAACCGTGACGACGAGTTCGACCGAGGCGCCGTCCTCCGTCCCGACGGTAACGACGCAGTGACCGTCACGTTCCGTGATCGATTCGATGGTCCCCGTCGACCACCGATCGAGGTCGTGGGTCGGTTGGCGTGCGTGGATTCGGTCGTGATTCATCTCGACGCGCCACGCTACGCCGGCCCGAAGCTAAAGCCCGCGGATGGTCGGCGTGCGCGTCCACGGATCGACCGGTGACGGGACGGTGAGCCGGAGTGTGTCCGACGATTACTCCAGGAGCGACTCGCCGGTCATCGCCGCCGGTTTCTCGACGCCGACGAGTTCGAGCAGGGTCGGCGCCACGTCACACAGCGAGCCGCCGGTCCGAATCTGCCGGCCACCGGCGGCGTCGTCGCCGGGCGCGAGGTAGACGACCGGCACCGGGTTGGGCGTGTGGGCGGTGTGGGGGTCGTCCGGCGTCCCCATGTCGTCGGCGTTGCCGTGGTCGGCGGTGACGAGGACGTGCCCGCCGGCGGCGTGGGCGGCCTCGACCAGCCGGCCGAGCTGGGCGTCGACGGCTTCGACGGCTTCGACCGCCGCCTCGAAGTCGCCCGTGTGCCCGACCATGTCGGGGTTGGCGTAGTTCAACACCAGCACGTCGGGGTCGTCGCGCTCGATGTAGTCGATGGCGGTGTCGGTCACGTCGACCGCGCTCATCTCGGGGCGCTGGTCGTAGGTGGGCACGTCGGGGCTCTCGACGATGTGGCGAACCTCCCCCTCGAACTCCACCTCCCGCCCGCCGTTGAGGAAGTAGGTGACGTGGGCGTACTTCTCCGATTCGGCGATGCGCAGCTGGGTCTTGTTCGCGCGCGCGAGGACTTCGCCGAGGGTGTCCGCGGGGTCGACCGGCGGGAAGGCGACGGGGACGTCGAAGCGTTCGTCGTAGGCGGTCATCGTGACGAGGTGGGTGTCCGGCGGGTCGGTGTCGAACCCCCACTCGGGGTCGAAATCGGTCAGCATCCGGACGAGCTGGCGGGCGCGGTCGGCCCGGAAGTTGGCGAAGACGACGGCGTCGCCGTCCTCCAGCGCGGGCCCGCCCGCGACGAGCGTCGGCTCGACGAACTCGTCGGTCTCGCCGCGGTCGTAGGCGGCCTCGACGGCGGTTCGGGCGGTCGGGGCGGTGTGGTCGGCCTCGCGGTTCACGATGGCGTCGTACGCGCGCTTGGTCCGCTCCCAGTTCCGATCGCGATCCATCGCGTAGTAGCGACCGGTGACGGTGGCTACGTCGCCGGTGCCGTGTTCGTCGGCGGTGGCCGCGAGTTCGGCGACCGAGTCGGCGCCGTCGGTCGGGGGCGTGTCGCGACCGTCGGTGAAGGCGTGGGTGACCGCCTCGACGTCGTGGCGAGCCGCGAGGTCGATCAGCGCCTGGAGGTGCCGCTGGTGGGAGTGGACCCCACCGGTGCTGACGAGGCCCATGACGTGGAGACGGCCACCCGTCTCGTCGACGTGGTCGACGGCGCCGCGGAGCGCGTCGTTCTCGAAGAAGGAGCGGTCGTCGATCGAATCGTCGATCCGCGCCAGCGGCTGTGTGACGACCCGGCCGGCGCCGATGTTGAGGTGGCCGACTTCGCTGTTGCCCATCTGCCCGTCGGGGAGGCCGACCCGGCGGCCGGAGACGTCGAGCGTGCCGAAGGCCCCGCGTTCCCGGAGGCGGTCGAACGTCGGCGTATCGGCGGCTGAGACGGCGTCGCGGCCGGGGCCGTCGAGTCCCCAGCCGTCGAGGATGACCAGCGCGGCGTCCATGTCCGGAGCGACGCCACGGGCCGTTAACTACCTGTTGCATCGCGTCCGCGCTCGCCCATCGGCACGTCTTTCAACGATGCTCGGGAACACCGCAGGTATGACGGACGACGAGCAGGTTCGTGTCGGGGGACTCTCCCTACACAACAGCAAGGAGACGAAGGCGATTCTGAACGCGGTCGAGGATCTCGGCCACGAGCCGGTGTGGCTCCGCCGCGAGAACACGACGGTCACCATCGAGGACAGCGAGGTGACGGTCGATCCCGACGTGGACGTGGTCGCCAACCGACTCCTCCTGTCGACGACGAGCGAGCCCGCGGAGCTGCTGGGCCTGGCGACGACGTTCAACCGCATCCGGCCGATGCTGAACGAACCGGACGCGGTGCTGACTGCCATCCACAAGTTCGCGACGGCGGCGACGCTCGCGGACTGGAACATCCGGGTCCCGGACGCCTTCCTCGCGCTGTCGAACGACCGCCTCAACGGCGGCCGCGGCCGCTTCGGCGACGTCGGCGTCTACAAGACCGCCATCGGCACCCACGGCGGCGGGACGTGGAAGGTCGACCTCACGGAACCGGTCAACCCCCGCGTCGGCAACCGGCAGGCGTTCCTGCAGGATCTCGTGGAACGCGACGAGAGCCAGCACCGCGACCTCCGAGTCTACATCGTCGACGACGAAATCGTGGGTGCGATGTACCGCTACGCACCGGAGGGCGACTGGCGGACCAACGTCGCCCTCGGGGGCGACGTGGCCGACGCCAGCGACGACCTTCCACAGTCGGCCGCCGAGACGGCGCTCTACACGGCCGAGGTGATGGGACTGGACTACGCCGGCGTCGACCTCATCGAAGGCGATGACGGCTGGTTCGTCCTCGAAGTCAACCCGACGGCGGGGTTCAAAGGGCTGTACCAGGCGACGGGCACCAGCCCCGCGCCCCACGTGGCGAAACTCGCCATCGAGCAGGCCGGCGGGAGCGTCGAGCAGGAGCGAGTGGAGAGCCTCGCGGCGACGCTCGACGACTCGACGCCCTCCTGTAAGCCCCGCATCACCCCGCCGGAACAAGAGGATCTCCCGGTGATCGGCTACATCGAGGACGTCATCGTCAGCGGGACGAGCGGATCGAAACAGGTGAAGGCCAAATCCGACACGGGCGCGACGCGGACCAGCATCGACACGGGGCTGGCCGCCGACATCGGCGCCGGGCCGATCAAGAGCATGACGCGCGTGAAGTCGGGGAGCGTCAAGTCGGGGAAGGCGCGGCCGGTCGTCGACCTGGTCATCGGCATCGGCGGCACTCAGCACACCGTCACCGCGAGCGTCGAGGACCGTAGCCACATGGACTACCCCCTGTTGCTCGGGCGGGACGTGCTCGAACACTACCGGGTGGACGTGCGCCGGCGCGCCGACGACGACGAGCGGAGCGAAGGCGAGTTGCTGGAGGAGTGAAGCCACAGCCATTTTACACCTCGTCCCGGTAGACGCGGCCGATGACGCCGCTGGAAATCGGTCTCCGACTGGTCGCTGGTATACTGCTCATCCTCGCGAACGGTTTCTTCGTCGCTATCGAGTTCGCACTCACGCGCGTCCGCCAGTACCCCGAATCCGAGTTCGACACGCCCGCGCTCGAACGGGCGTGGGAGATGACACAGGATCTGGAGATCTATTTGACGAGCTGTCAGGTCGGCATCACCGCCTCCAGCATCGCGGTGGGTATCGTCGCCGAACCGGCGCTGGCGGCGCTGTTCGAGCCCTACTTCGCCGGGAGCGCGCTGGCGTCGGTCGGGGCCGGCGCGCTGATCGCGTACGCGATCATCAACCTCCTGCATCTCACGCACGGCGAGCAGACGCCGACGTATCTCGGCGTCGAACGGTCGAAGTTCGTCTGTCGGTACGGCGCGCGGCCGCTGTACTGGTTCGCGTGGCTCATCTCGCCGATCATGCGTGTCGGTGACAGCGTCGCGAAGGGGACGCTCAAACTGTTCGGCGTCGAGATGACGGGCGCGTGGCTCGAAACGGAGGAGCAGGTGATCGAGTCGCGCGCCGACCTCCGAAACCGTCTCGGCTCCCTGCTCGACGAAGGGGACCTCCCGGAGGAGCGCCGGGAGGAGGTGCTCAACGCGCTCGCGGTCGGCGAGATGCCGATCGCGGAGATCGTGACCGACGCCGACGACATCGTCACGCTGTCGCTCGGGGCGTCGGTCGAGGAGAATCTGGCGGCGATGCGGGAGACGCCACACACCCGCTTCCCTCTCGTCGGCGACGACCTGACCGATCTTCGGGGCATCGTCTACACGCCGTCGGTGCTGACGCATATGGACGCACTGGAGAGCGGCGAGCAGACGTTCGAGGATATCGCGGCGCCGCCGATGACGCTCTCGGCCGACACGAGCGTCAGCGACGCCTTCGACCAGTTCCAGGCACAGGATCAGGAGCTTGCGCTGGTGCTCGAAGACGGCGAGGTGGTCGGACTCCTGACCGCCACGGACACACTGGAGGCCGTGATGGGCGAACTGGAGGACCCGCTCGATCGGGCGTACGGGGGGACTTAGCTCTCGTAGTGGTCCCAGACGTACAGCGTGCCGTAGGACCGGTACGGCCGCCACGCCTCGGCAACCTCGCGCATCGCCGGGCGTGAGTCACAGCCGTACAGGTCCTCGAGACCCCGTCGGATGGCGAGATCGCCGAGCGGGAGCACGTCCTCCCGGCCGAGGACGAAGATCAGGTACATCTCCGCGGACCACCGTCCGATGCCGGTGATCCGTGTGAGTTCGTCGACGACGGCCTCGTCGTCGTGGTCGGCGAGGCCCTCGCGGGTGAGGTCGCGGTCGCGGAAGGCGGTCGCCGCGTTGCGGAGGTAGTCGACCTTGGTCCCGGAGAGGCCGGCGTCGCGGAGGGCGTCGCGGTCGGCGGCGAGCACCGTCTCGGGCGTCACCGATTCCAGCCGATCGAAGACGCGCTCACGGATCGCCGCGGCGCTCGCCGTCGAGAGCTGCTGGTTGACGATGCTGACGACGAGGCGGCGGAACTCGTCCGCCGCGGGCTGGAGCGTCAGGTGGCCGTGCGTCTCGATCAGGTCGGCCATCACCGGGTCGGTACGGAGGACAGCGTGTGGGTCGGTCGTCGTCATCTCAGTGGTCCTCCGCACCGGCGGGCGCGAGCGGATCGAACTGTGCCATCCGATCGAAGACGCGGTCGGCGATATAGACGGTGCCGACCGAGAGGGCGAGCGTCGCGAGGATCAGCGGAATCCCGGGTTCGTACCGGAGCGGCGGGTAGTAGCCGAAGCCGTAATCGAAGGCGTCGTTGACGAGGAGGGCCACGAGGGCGGCCTTGAGCGCGCGATCGGTCGTCCGGCCGTAGTAGGGGATGGCGAAGGCCTCGACGACGAAGAGGAGGTGGGTGAGCATGATTCCCCAGTAGTCCCAGAGCGCGGCGCCGCCGAAGCCGACGTACTGGCCGGGATGGAGGTTCAGGGCGACGACGGTCCAGAGGCCGTACTTGACCAGCCAGACGAACGCGAACGTGTGGAGGTAGGCGAGGGGGACGTTCACGGGAGCGTCGCGGACGCGGTTGCCGAGGTTGGGGAGCAGCGTCGCGAGCGAGAGCGTCGCGAGCGCGAGCGCGGTCGGCGAGTCGCCGAAGAGGGGATAGAGGAAGGTCGGGAGGTCGGCGAATGAGGGGTCGGCGTGGACGTAGAAGCTCACGCCGACGAGGAAAGCGGCACCGTTGGCCACCAGGAGTGTCGAGAGGCTTGGCGCGTTGCCGAGGTAGTACTCCACGTAGCGCCCGGCGTCGAACGAAACCGTAACCATCGATGGATGGGTGGACCGGTTGGGGGTAAAACCTGTCGCGTCGATCCATGGCCGACAGTATAAATAGCCGCCTGGCGGAAGGACGGGCATGGATTCGGACGCGGCCTTCACGTACAACGGCGGGAAGGTCGCCCCCGGCGAGCGGCAGAACCTCCGGTACGGCATCAGCGAGACGTATCTCGGCGATCCGGTTCGCATCCCGGTGACCATCGTCAACGGTGAGCGATCGGGACCGACGGTGTTCCTGTCGGCGGCCGCCCACGGCGACGAACTCAACGGCATCGAAGTGGTGCGCGAGGTGGCGTTCGAGTGGGACCTCGACGACCTCGCGGGAACCATCGTCTGCCTGCCGGTGTTGAACGTCCAGGGCTTTCTCACCCAGCAGCGCTACCTTCCCATCTACGACCGCGACCTCAACCGCTCGTTCCCGGGCGATCCGTCGTCGACGAGCGCGAAGCGGATGGCCCACGCCATCTTCCGGAACTTCATCGAACCCTGCGACTTCGGCATCGACTTCCATACCTCGACGCGCGGGCGGACGAACATGCTCCACGTCCGGGCGGACACGTCGGCGGACGCAGTGTCGCGATTGGCCTACGCGTTCGGCGCGAGCGTCATCGTCGACGGCGCGGGGAGCGACGGGACGCTCCGCGGCGAGGCGACTCGGGCGGGCGTCCCGACGATCACGGTCGAGATGGGCGAAGCCCACCGGTTCGAGCGATCGCTGATCGACGACGCCCTCGGCGGCGTCCGGAGCGTGTTCGCGGAGTACGGTCTCCAGGGCGGGAGCGTCCGCTGGCCGGGGTGGCGGACGGTCGTGACGGAGAAGACGTGGATTCGGGCCGACGCCGGCGGCATCGTCGACCTGCACCACGACCGCGGGAGCCTCGTCCACGAGGGCGAGCGGATCTGCACCATCACGGACCCGTTCAAGGCGGACGGGACGCCGGTCGAGGCACCCTTTACCGGCGTCCTGATCGGCGTGCTGGAGAATCCGGTGGTGTATCCGGGGAATCCGATCTGCCATCTCGCGGAGCTCGATCCGGAGACGGCACGGATCGTCGACCGCCGACAGGCCGATCGATGATCGACGGAATCAGTTGACAGCGGCGCGACGAGCGCGTTCGAGCGTACGTAACTTCTATACGATGTCGGTCCCGACTGCCGGACGAGCATGAGTCAGTCCTATGATCGGGGCCTCATCGAGGACTTCGGCCGGTGGCGGGAGTTCTCGGCTGGTATGTGGGCCTGGATCTTCCACAAGTTCACCGGCTGGGTGCTGATCGGCTATCTGTTCACCCACATCGCCGTCCTGAGCACGGCCCTCACGTCGGCCAGCGCCGATCCCGCGACGGTCGCGGCGAATCAGGACCTCTACACGCAGACGATCCGGACGCTGGAGGGTCTGCTGGTGGTCCGCATCCTCGAAGTCGGGTTGCTGGCGGTCGCCGTGTTCCACATCCTGAACGGGACGCGCCTGCTGTTGGTCGACCTCGGCATCGGCCTCGGGAGCCAGGATCGGAGCTTCTACGCGTCGCTGATCCTGACGGGCGCCATCGTCGTGGCGAGCATCCCCACCTTCCTCGCGGGGGTGTCGCTCTGATGGCCGAGCGCTACTCCTCGTTCACCGCGGGCGGACGCCTGTGGCTCTGGCAGCGCATCACCGCCGCCTTCCTGATCGTCGTCCTCGCCTTCCACTTCTTCCTCCTCCACTTCGTCCACCACGCCGACGAGGTGACGTTCGGGATGAGCGCCGGCCGGATGGAGACGTGGAGCTACTACTCGTTGATGGTGCTGTTCCTGGTGACCGCGACGTTCCACGGCGTCAACGGCGTCTACAACGCCCTGATCAACGCCGGATTGACGGGGACCAAACGGCGGGTCGTCAAGATGGTCCTCGGCGCCGCGAGCCTCCTCCTGCTCGTGCAGGGCTTCCGGACTGCGAACGCCTGGGCCGGTATCGACCTTCTCCCAATCCTATGAGCACGCAACGACAACAGCCGGAGACCGAGACGGATAGCGCGGAAACCGAGACGGGACAGGAGCAGCGGCTCGACGAGAAGCGGCGGCGGGCCGAGGAGCGCGAGCGCGAGCGTGTCGAAGCCGAGGAGCGCACCGCGGCCGACGCCGAGCGCTACCACCTGAAGGTGTTCCGCTACGATCCCGAGGTGGCGGGGAAACAGGAACCCCGCTTCGACGACTTCCACGTCCCCTACGAACCGGGGATGACGGTACTGGACGCGCTCATCTACGCGCGCGACCAGTTCGACGCCAGCCTCACGTTCCGGCACTCCTGCCGACAGGCCATCTGTGGCTCCGACGCGCTCTTCATCAACGGCTCCCAGCGGCTGGGCTGTCAGACACAGCTCTCGGACCTCGACCAGCCGGTACGGATCGAACCGCTCCCGCACTCGGAGGTGGTGAAGGACCTGGTCGTCGACATGGAACATTTCTACGACCAGATGGAGTCGGTCGAGCCGTACTTCCAGACGACCGACCGGCCGGACGGGGAACTGGAGGAACAGCGCCAGAGTCGCGAGAACCGCGAGAAGATCAAGAAGTCGACCCGGTGTATCTGGTGTGGGGCGTGTATGTCCTCCTGCAACATCGCGGCGGGCGACAACGAGTATCTCGGCCCGGCGGCGATCAACAAGGCCTACCGGTTCGCGATGGACGAGCGAGAAGGCGAGGACATGAAACAGCGGCGACTGGAGATCATCGAACAGGAACACGGCGTCTGGCGGTGTCAGACACAGTTCTCCTGTACGGAGGTGTGTCCGAAGGACATCCCCCTGACCGAGCACATCCAGGAGCTGAAACGCGAGGCAGTCAAGAGCAACCTGAAGTTCTGGTAACCATGTACGAATACGACGTCATCGTGGTCGGTGCGGGCGGGGCGGGCCTGCGCGCGGCCATCGCAGCACAGGAAGCGGGGGCGAACGTGGCGATGGTCACGAAACTCCACCCCGTCAGGAGCCACACGGGCGCGGCGGAAGGAGGCATCAACGCCGCGCTCCGCGACGGCGACGACTGGGAACTCCACGCCTACGACACGATGAAGGGGTCGGACTACCTCGCCGACGCTCCCGCGGCCGAAGCGCTCTGCCAGGAGAGTCCGAAGGAGGCCATCCAGCTCGAACACTGGGGGATGGCGTTCTCCCGCGAGGACGACGGCCGCGTCTCCCAGCGGCCGTTCGGCGGTCTCTCCTTCCCCCGGACGACCTACGCCGGTGCGGAGACGGGCCACCACCTCCTGCACACGCTGTACGAGCAGGTGGTCAAACGGGGCATCGACGTGTTCGACGAGTGGTACGTCCTCAACCTCGCGGTCTCGGACGAGGAACGACCGGACGAGCGGACCTGCCACGGCGTCGTCGCCTACGAGACGGCGACGGGCAACGTCGAGGCCTTTGCCGCCGAAGACGGCGTCATCCTCGCCACCGGCGGGCTTGGACAGGTGTACGACCACACCACCAACGCGGTGGCGAACACGGGTGACGGCGTGGCGATGGCCTATCGCGCGGGCGTGCCCGCGGAGGACATGGAGATGATCCAGTTCCACCCGACGACCCTGCCGTCGACGGGCGTTCTGATTTCGGAGGGGGTCCGCGGCGAGGGTGGCATCCTCTACAACGACGAGGGTGAGCGGTTCATGTTCGAACACGGCTACGCGAACAACGACGGCGAACTCGCCTCGCGTGACGTGGTCGCGCGGGCCGAGTTGACCGAGGTCAACGAGGGCCGAGGTATCGAGGACGAGTACGTCCACCTCGACATGCGCCACCTCGGCGAGGAACGGATCGTCGACCGCCTCGAAAATATTCTCCACCTCGCGGCGGACTTCGAGGGCGTCGACGGCCTCGAAGAACCCATGCCCGTCAAACCCGGCCAGCACTACGCGATGGGCGGAATCGAGACGGACGAGTACGGACAGACCTGCGTCGACGGCCTCTACGCTGTCGGGGAGTGTGCCTGCGCGAGCGTCCACGGTGCGAACCGTCTGGGCGGGAACGCACTACCCGAACTCACCGTCTTCGGCAAGCGCGCCGGCACGCACGTCGCGGGTGGCGAGACGGAGGCGCCGAAGATCACGGTCGGCAAGACCGACGACGCCGAGTCGGGCGACGTGGACGTGCCGGTCGAACTCGGCGAACCCTGGGAGAGCGAGGCCGTCGCGGACGGCGGGGCGGCCGCCGACACGGCCGAAGCCGTCGTCGAACGGACGCTCGAACGCGAGCGCGAGCGCGTGAATCGCCTGCTCGACCGTGACGAGGGGACCAAACACTCGGAGATCCGCGCGGCGGTCCAGCACACGATGACGAAAAACGTCAACGTGTTCCGCGAAGAGGAGGCGTTGAAGGAGGCGCTGGCCGACATCCACGCGGCCCGACAGCGCTACCGCGACGTGTACGTCGCCGACCCGTCGAGCACCTACAACACGGACCTGATCCAGACCATCGAGACGCGGAACCTGCTCGACATCGCGGAGATGATTACCGTGGGCGCGCTCGCACGCGAGGAGTTCCGCGGCGCCCACTGGCGCAAGCGGTACCAGGAGCGCAAGGACGACGAGTGGCTCAAGCACACGATGGTCTCGTGGGCGGACGGATCGCCCGAACTCTGGTACAAACCGGTCGTCCTCGAAGGGGAGAACCAGACGTACGAACCGAAAGAGCGGAGCTACTGAGAACCGCCAGGGCGCGGTGATCGAGCGACGACATCGCGTAAATCGCCGGACTGCGGGGGGTAGAAAGCCGACCCATCCGCGACCACGCTCCCGTTCAACGATGTCCTGATGTCGAAATGTTCCCTCTAATTATCTCTTGTGATATTCGAACGCCCGGATTTATCACTCGCCGCCTCATTTGTCGGGCTAACACGTCGACGCGTGTCCGTGCGGGAGCATCCGATCCCCCCGGCTCCGGCCCGGCGTGTCCATCCAACCATGCAACTGAAAGAACTACTAACGGAGGACCGCGCAGTCAGCCCGGTCATCGGCGTGATCCTGATGGTGGCGATCACCGTCATTCTCGCTGCCGTGATCGGGACGTTCGTGCTCGGTCTGGGCGATCAGGTCAGCGAGAGCGCACCGCAAGCCAGTTTCAGCTTCGACTTCAATATGTCGAACGGCACCGCTACTGACAACAGCGTGACCGTAACCCACGAGGGTGGCGAGACGCTAGAGGCCAGTAACATCGAACTGAACGGAGACGACGGCAACGTAACTGGTACGCCCGCGTTCTCGGGTAACATTGAGGCCGGCGACTCAGCGATATATGACGACGTGCAAACCGGAGAAACTATTCGCGTCGTCTGGACGAACCCCGCCGGTGGTTCGACGAACACCATCGCCCGCGCAACCGCGCCGCAGTAACCGAACTGCGACACTACCATACCGTTTTTTGAAGTCTGAATGAGGAGCGACACCGACCGCCGAGTCGGCGATTCCGCCAATCAAATTATCTCTTCCAAGAATCGACCACGCGGATTTATCATCCGTCACCACTTCCGTCGAGCCATACACGTCGACGCGTGTCCGTGCGGGAGCTTCGATCCCCCCGGCTCCGGCCCGGCGTGATACAACCCATGCAACTGAAAGAACTACTGACCGAGGATCGCGCAGTAAGCCCAGTCATCGGCGTCATTCTGATGGTGGCCATCACCGTCATCCTCGCCGCCGTGATTGGCACCTTCGTTCTCGGCCTTGGCGACCAAGTCAGCGACAACGCACCGCAAGCCAGCTTCAGCTTCGACTTCAGCGCCAACGGAGACTTCGATGGACAGACTGGAGCGCCCGGTACAGGTGACCTCGTCAACATCACCCACGAGGGCGGCGAGACGATCGAGAACTCGACGCTCGAGGTGAGCGGTGACGGGACCACCTCGTTGCAGTACGAGTCTGGTGACTGGGGATCCGGTGGTGACGGCGTCGTCTCTGCGGGCGATCAGATCACGTTCAGCGGCGTTGAATCCGGCGAGACAATCCGTGTCATCTGGACCAACCCCAACGGCGGCTCCACGAACACCATCGCCCGCTCTACGGCACCGCAGTAACCCTACCGCGACCCCGATTTTCTCGCGCCGCGAACCGTCATCCTCAGTAGCGACGCGCACGTAACGACGCATATGGACCTCGACGGCTATCTGAATCGCGACACGCTGTTGATCATCCTGCTTCTCGTACTCGGTATCGGTGGCTCGGGACTCGCCCGCGGCCTCCTCGCGGAACAGGGGCGCGACGCGCTGGGGTCGGCCGTGTTCGTGATGGGCTACGGAACGATGGTCGTGCTCCTGTGGTACGGCTGGATTCGACCGCTCGACATCACGGGACCGAGCGGGCGGTGAGGGAAGGCCCGTCGGTAAACGGAACTTTAATGGCCGATTCCGGGCGAGATGTAGGTACGAATGCTCCCGCTACAGGTCATCGACAGTTTCCTGCTCAACTACAACGTCGGGCAGGCCCTGTTGCTGGTTTTCATCCTCGCGACGGTCGGGACGCTCCCGCTGAAATCCCGGCGGATCATCGCCGCCAACGCGACCATCTTCGGCCTCGTGTTCATCATGACGCCGCAGGCACTCGCACCGGTCCACTACCTGTTTCTCGGCATCGTCCTGCTGGTCGTCGGGCCGGTGCTGTGGGTGACGGCCAGTCGGTAGCAAGCGCGACGTTTAACCGGACGAGGACGCAAACGGAGCTATGACGAAACCGGGCATCCCCGGCGACGACGCGCGGACGGTCGACCTCTCGTGTGGAGAGACCGTCCGCGCAACCGACCTCGATCTGGGGATGCGGGAGTTCGACTGTGCCTGTGGCGACGTCCACGCCGTCGTGATGGACGTCCACCCGCCCGAGCGCTTTCTGCCCGAGTTCCTGGTCGGCCTCCTGCGGGAGACGGTAGAGACGAGTAGCGAGGAGATGCCGGAGTTCGACACGCCCCACCTGTTGGGTGTCGTGCTGGAGGAGTTCCCCGAGCAGGTGGCGGTGGCGGATCTGAGCGACGAGGGCGACGTGGGGTACGCGCTCCTGTGGGTGACCGACTTCGACTCCCGTCGCCTCCACGAGATCGTGGTCGAACTCGTGGTCGAACTGATGGAACACGCCGTCAGCCACGCCGACGACGACACGGCGATACAGGAGTTCGAACAGCAGATGGTCGAGTTCGACGTGTCGGCGTTCGTCGACCAGTACCGCGCGGAGCGTGACCTGGACGCCGACGACGTGTACGCGTGACCGTCGACGCTCGGTTTCACGGCTCGCGTGTGGCCGAGCTAACGCCGCGACGACACGTCTGACAGTCGTCGGACGGTCGTCTCACTGAACACTAAGTCATTCCCGGCCGTTGTGTGACGTATGCGCCCCCAGTCGAGGCAGTACGAGCAAATCCGGGGCGTGCTCTCCGAGGCCGACGAGCCGTTGACGGCCCGCGAGATCCTGACGCTCCTGGAGGAGCAAGAGGAGTTCGAGAGCGCCCACCGGGTCGCGACGATCCTCGGACGCTGGGCCGAGGAGGGCGACGTGGAAGTTCTGCACGGCAGTCCCTACCGCTATCGACTGAACAACTGAGACGGACCGTCGCAACGGGGGAGCGGCGGTCGGCGACGGCGAATCACAGTCATGCGGTCCGTACGGTGACGGTCCACGTCCCTAGAGCCACTGTCGAGCGAGACTCCCCTTGGTACCGAGTCTCGTTTCGAAATCCGTAATTTCGCTTCGCATCTCGTACTGTTTCGTGGGGCTTATTACGATGTGCGAACTCCGATTCGACGATGACCGACGAGGCCACCGTGGCGGACACAAGTCCCGCCACCGACTCCGAGGACCGGACGATACTGTTGATCGGGAGCGGCCCGATTCAGATCGGACAGGCCGCCGAGTTCGACTACTCCGGCGCGCAGGCCTGCCGAGCCCTGCAGGAGGAGGGGGCCCGAGTCGTCCTCGTCAACTCGAACCCCGCGACCATCATGACCGATCCCGACATGGCCGACCGGGTGTACATCGAACCCATCACGACCGAGGCCATCGCGGAGATCATCCGGAAGGAGCAGCCGGACGGCGTGATCGCGGGGCTCGGCGGCCAGACAGGGCTGAACGTCACCGCCGAACTCGCCGAAGAAGGCGTCCTCGAGGAACACGACGTGGATATCATGGGGACGCCGCTGGACACCATCTACGCCACGGAGGATCGCGACCTCTTCCGCAAGCGGATGGAGAAGATCGGCCAGCCGGTTCCCGGCTCCACCACCATCTCGCTCGACGAGGGCGAGGAAGTCAGCGGGCTCAGCGAGGACGACCTGCGCGAACGCGTCGGGGCCGCGGTGGAGGAGGTCGGCGGCCTGCCCGTCATCGCCCGGACGACCTACACGCTCGGGGGGTCGGGATCGGGCGTCGTCGACAACATGCCGGAACTCCTCGAACGCGTCCGCAAGGGGCTTCGCCTCTCCCGGAACAGCGAGGTGCTCATCACCGAGTCCATCGCCGGCTGGGTCGAACTGGAGTACGAAGTGATGCGCGACGCCGACGACTCGACGATCATCATCTGCAACATGGAGAACCTCGACCCGATGGGCATCCACACGGGCGAGTCGATGGTCGTCACGCCGTCGCAGGTGATCCCCGACGACGGCCACCAGGAGATGCGCGACGCCGCCCTCGAAGTCATCCGCGAACTCGGCATTCAGGGTGGCTGTAACATCCAGTTCGCGTGGCACGACGACGGCACGCCCGGCGGCGAGTACCGGGTGGTCGAGGTGAACCCGCGCGTCTCGCGCTCCTCCGCGCTGGCGTCGAAGGCGACGGGCTACCCCATCGCCCGCGTCACCGCGAAGGTGGCGCTCGGCAAGCGTCTCCACGAGATCGAAAACGAGATCACCGGCGAGACGACGGCCGCCTTCGAGCCGGCAATCGACTACGTGGTGACGAAGATTCCGCGGTGGCCGAAAGACAAGTTCGGCGACGTGGACTTCACGCTCGGCACGGCCATGAAGTCGACGGGCGAGGCGATGTCCATCGGCCGGACCTTCGAGGAGTCCCTGTTGAAGGCGCTCCGGTCGACGGAGTACGACCCCGCCGTCGACTGGGCCGACGTGGACGACGACACGCTCGAAACGGAGCATCTGGCGAGGCCGACGCCCGACCGCCCGTACGCCATCTTCGAGGCGTTCGACCGCGGCTACACCGTCGACGACGTGGTCGACCTGACCGGCATCAAGGAGTGGTACGTCGAGCGGTTCAAGCGCGTCTCCGACGCGGTGACGAACGCCGCCGGGGGCGACTTCACCGACGCGGCGGTGAAGGGCGTCACCAACGCCGAAATCGCCTCCACCGCCGGTGCCGACGTGGGCACCGTCGAAACCGCGGTTCCCGGACGGACGTACAAACAGGTCGACACCTGTGCCGGCGAGTTCGCCGCCCAGACGCCGTACTACTACTCCTCGCGCAAGCCCGAGTACGTCACCGGGCCGTTCGAGGGCGATGCGGCGGCGGGCGAGTTGCGAGTGGACCGCGACGTGGAGAGCGTCGTCGTGGTCGGTGGCGGCCCCATCCGCATCGGGCAGGGCGTGGAGTTCGACTACTGTTCGGTCCACGCGATCCAGGCGCTTCGCGACGAGGGCATCGACGCCCACGTCGTCAACAACAACCCCGAGACGGTGTCGACGGACTACGACACGTCCGACGGCCTCTTCTTCGAGCCGATTACGGCGGAGGAGGTGGCGGACGTGATCGAAGCCGCCGACGCCGACGGCGTCATGGTCCAGTTCGGCGGACAGACGTCGGTCAACATCGGCCACCCGCTGGAGGCGGAACTGCAGCGTCGCGGCCTCGACTGTGAGATCCTCGGGACGAGCGTCGACGCCATGGACCTCGCGGAGGACCGCGATCGTTTCAACCGCCTGATGGACGAGCGCGGCATCGCCCAGCCCGAAGGCGGCTCGGCGACCAGCGAGGCCGAAGCGCTCGAACTCGCCAACGACATCGGCTACCCCGTCCTCGTCCGCCCCTCCTACGTCCTCGGCGGGCGCGCGATGGACGTGGTCTACAACGACGACGACCTGAAGGAGTACATCGAGGAGGCGGTTCGCGTCTCGCCGGACAAGCCGATCCTCATCGACGACTTCCTCGAGGACGCGGTCGAACTCGACGTCGACGCCGTCGCCGACGGCGAGGACGTGTTGATCGGCGGCGTGATGGAACACGTCGAGTCGGCCGGGGTCCACTCGGGCGACTCGGCATGTATGATCCCACCACAGGCCGACGCGGTGACCGACGTGATGGACCGCGTCCGCGAGGTGACGGTCGAAATCGCCCGCGAACTCGACACCGTCGGCCTGCTGAACGTCCAACTGGCCGTCAAGGACGGCACGGTGTACGTCCTCGAAGCCAACCCGCGGTCGTCGCGGACGGTCCCCTTCGTCTCGAAGGCGACGGGCGTCCCCATCGCCAAACTCGCGGCGAAGGTGATGGCGGGCGACAGCCTCGACGACCTCGCAGTGCAGGAGCAGATCCCGGAGAAGGTGAGCGTCAAGGAAGTCGTCCTGCCCTTCGACCGCCTGCCCGGCAGCGATCCGCGCCTCGGCCCGGAGATGAAATCGACGGGCGAGGTGATGGGCACCGCCGACCACTTCGGCAAGGCCTACGAGAAGGCACAGTCGGCGACGGGTAAGGCCATCCCGAGCGAGGGGACCGCCGTGATCGACCTCTCGGCCACGGAGTTCCCCGACCCCGACAGCGAGGAAGGTCGGGCGCTCGTCGACGCGTTCGCCGAGTTCTACGACGTCGAGACGTTCGACGACCTAACCGAGGCGATCCGCCGCGGCGAGGTCGACGTGATCGTCTCGCGGAACCGCGAGGCCCTCGAAGTCGCCGTCGAAGAGGACGTGACCTACTTCTCGACGCACGCGTCCGCGAAGGCCGTCTTGGAGGGGCTGCGCCACCAGGACGACCCCATCGACGTGCAGGCCACCTCGGATCGGCCGAAGGTGGAAAAGCAGTGGGGCGAGTAGTCGGGGGCGACGCTTGATTCGCGGCGAGCGCACGGGCGTGTGACGGGCCGCCGAACGGGACGAAATCTAATCCAGTTTTCCCAGCGCTTCGAAGAAATCCGACGGTGGGCCGGCGACGCGAATCGGCGAGTCGGCGCGAGCGACGCGCACCTCCGTCGGCGGATCGAGTTCCCGGAGGACGCGTCCGTCGCCGACGACGACCGCCCGCTCGGTGCCGGAGACGTGGACCGTCACCTCGCTGTCCAGCCCGACCACGAGCGGCGGCATGCCCCCGCTCGCACACATCTCGTTGACGACGAGGCCGTCGACGCCGGGGTGGACGAGCGGGCCGGACTCGCTGAGGTTGTAGGCGGTGCTGCCCGTGGGCGTCGCGACGAGGACGCCGTCGGCGCGACTCGCGGAGTAGCGCGACCCGTCGACGCGAACGTCGAGGTCGACGCCGCCGCTCGGCCCCCGGATCGGCCCCTGGACGACCACCTCGTTGGTGGTTGGCGGGGCGGTCCAGTCGTCACCGGTGGCGGCCAGTCGCGGCGTCTCGCGAACCGTCAGTTCGCCGGCACGGAAGGCGGCCACCTCGTCGAGGACGACGTCGACCGCCTCGTCCGGGCCGACGGCGTTGAGGAAGCCGACCTCGCCGAGATTGACGCCGAGGATTGGCGTGCCGTCGGCCCCGCGGGCGGTGAAGAGGAAGGTTCCATCGCCGCCGATGCTGACCACGAGGTCACAGTCGTCGAACTCCTCGATCGGTGTGGCGTCGAGGTCGAGCGTGTCGGCCGTGGCGGTGTCGACGGCGACCGACACGCCGTCGGCCCGGAGCTGCTGGCGTAGCTCCGCCGCGAGAAACGCCGCCCGGCTGTTACCCTTCTGTGCCACGAGGCCGACGTGCATACCCCGCCCTTGCCCCGTGAGAAAAAAAGCCCACCGGACGGACAACATTCATGATACCGGCGCGCGGAGAGGAACCAATGGCGCATTCCGCGGGCGTATCCGTCGGCCGCGGCCGTCGTGGACGCCGAGGTGGTACGTGACGATGAGCGAAGACGAGGAGGACTGGTTCGAACGAGCGCTCCGTGAGGAGGGCGACGCGGACGCTGGGGCTGATTCGGAGGCTGACACGGACGCGGATGCCGATACGGACGCCGAAACCGGCACAGCGTCCGAATCCGAGTCGGCCGGCGGCGACGCCTTCGAGGACCTCGGAGCGGACGCGGCCGACAGCGACGGCTCGGGCGACTCGCCGTTCGACGAGGATTTCGCGAGCGCGTTCGAGAACGCGCCCGACATCGGTGAGAGCGGCCTCGATTCGGGCACGGGTGGCGGCGACGCGTTCGGCGGCGCCGGCCCGAGTGGGGGTGGAGACGACGGCCCGTCGACCGCCAGTCCGTTTACCACGGAGGACATGGAGTTCGACTCCGCGATCGATCGGATCGACCTCGGAATCGAGGGGCTCGACAACATGATCCTCGGCGGCGTGCCGAAGCGCTCGCTCATCTCGATCATCGGCTCGGCGGGGACGGGGAAGACCACGTTCGGCCTGCAGTTCCTCGAAGAGGCGCTGTCGAACGGTAACCGGGGTGTCTATCTGACGCTGGAGGAGAGTACGGATCGCATCTACGACACCGCGGAGGAGAAGGGGTGGCCGTTCGAGGCGTACGCCGACGAGGGTCGACTCGCGGTCGTCCACCTCGACCCCGTCGAGATGGCGAACAGTCTCACGAGCATCCGCAACGACCTGCCGGAGCTCATCAAGGAGTTCGGCGCCGACCGCCTCGTCCTCGACTCGGTGTCGCTGCTGGAGATGATGTACGATCGCTCGGCCGAGCGCCGGAGCGAAGTGTACCAGTTCTCCAAGTCGCTCAAGGAGGCGGGCGTGACGACGCTCGTGACCAGCGAAGCCAGTAGCGACACGGCGTACGGGTCGCGGTACGGCATCATCGAGTATCTCGCGGACGCGGTGTTCATCCTGCAGTACGTCCGATCCTCGGATTTCCAGGAGACGCGGCTGGCGGTGGAGATCCAGAAGATTCGGGACGCGAACCACTCCCGGGAGACGAAACCCTACGAGATCACCGACGAGGGGTTGAGCGTCTACCGGCAGGCGAACATCTTCTAGCTTGTAGCCTCGTCCCTCCCGTCGACCGACGGCGAACCGTCGGTCCGGCGAGACACGAGCCTAGTCGTCCGCCGTGGGGGCAGCCTCGCGCGCGATCGGGTCGAACTCGTCGAGGTGGAGGAACTCGTCGGTCGGTCGGCGGAACTTCCGGGGGCGTTCGAGGTCGGCCGCCTCGTCTTCGGGGTAGCCGAGCGTGACGATCATGACCGCCTCGTAGTCGGCGGGTACGTCGAACTCCTCGTGAAGGGCGTCGGCGTCGAACCCGCCCATGGGACAGGAGGCGATGCCGCGCCCCCACGCGGCGTGCATGAGCGTCATGGCGGCGAGGGTGCTGCTCTGTGTCGTCCAGACGCGGCGCGTCTCGGCGTCGGCGTCGGCGAGGCCGTCGACGGTGTCGAGGCGGGCCTCCGCGGCCTCCTCGTTCGGGAGGTAGCCCTTCTCCAGCAGGTCGGCCGTGACGCGGTCGGCGTGATCGCTCGGATCGAGCGTCCCGAGGACGACCACCGCGGCCGCGGCGTCGGTGACGTGCTCCTGTCCGTAGGCGACCGACTGCAGGCGGTCGAGATCGTCGCCGCGGACGACGAGGAACTCCCACGGCTGGAGGTTGAACGAGGACGGCGCGTGGCGGACGTCCTCGAAGATGTCGTACAGCGTTTCGTCGTCGATGTCGGCGTCCGAATACTGGTGGACGGACCGCCGGGTGTGGATGACTTCGTCGAACTCCATCATCGGACGGACGGCCTACACGGACAAGAACCGGCGGAAGTCGGCCGAACTCGCCGCCAGTGGGGCGGTACCGAGAGGCACGATTACCGAACGATGGTCACCGGCACGGGCGACCGGCGGGCGACGGTTTCGGCGACGCTCCCGAGGAGAATGCGGGAGACGCCAGCGCGGCCGTGGCTCCCGACGACGACGTGGTCGAACGGGTCCTCGTCGGCGACGTCGACGATGACGCGGGCGGGACTCCCCACCTCGATCCGGGTGTCGAACGGTCGGCCGACGAGCGCCCGCGCCTCGTCGAAGTGGTCGCGGGCCGTCTCGCGGGCGTTCTCGTACCACTCCTCGGAGCTCCCGGGGAGCGCGCGCTGGCCGAAACCGGCCGTCACCGGATCGACGACGTACAACAGCGTGAGATCCGCATCGGGCCACTCGGCGGCGACGAACTCGATCGCCGCCTCGGACTGCGGCGTGCCGTCGAACGGGGCGAGGACGTGCGTTGGCATACCACACCGTACGCGAACCGAATACAAAACCGTGTCCGACGCGCCCGAACAGGATCGGGGTGGTCGTTAAGACGTACGGCCGGCGATGCCGGAACGAACCACGCTCGCGGATCTCGACGACCGACCCCACGCGGAAGTGTTCGAGACGCGTCGACCGCGGACCGTCCGCCTGGAACTCGACGCCGACGAACGCGTCCCCCGACACACCCACGAAGGAACGGACGTCGTCCACCATCTGCTGACGGGACGGCTCGAACTGACGCTCGACGACGAGACGTACAGCCTCGACGCGGGCGATCTGATCCGGTTCGGCGGCGGCCGCGAGGTGTCGCCGTACGCGGTGGAACCGAGCACCGCCGTCGTGGTCTTCGCGCCGAGGGAGGCGTGACCGACGCCGCACGACACGCGCAGCCCTTTTCAACCACCGACGCTTACCTCACGTCATGGACTCGGCGGTACTACTCGACCTCCTCGGCAACGAGAACCGCCGGCGGATTCTGCGGCTGCTAGCGCGAAAACCCTGTTACGTGACCGAGATCAGCGAGTATCTCGGCGTGAGTCCGAAGGCGGTGATCGACCACCTGCGGAAACTGGAGGAGGCGGGACTGGTCGAGAGCCACACCGACGACCAGCGACGGAAGTACTTCCACATCTCGCGGAACCTCCGACTGGAGGTGAGCGTCTCGCCGTACGGCTTCGGCACCAAGAGCGCCTACCCGGCCAGCTCCAGCCTGGATATGAACGGCCAGTGTCGACACGTCACGCTCGACGCCCCGGGCGAAACCGACGACGACGTGGCCGACCTCGCAACGGCGTTCGACCAGTTACAGGCGCTCGAAAACGAACTCTCGCTCGCCCAGCGGTGGGTGTACGGCCGCATTACGGAGATTCTGGACCGGTTGAACGACCACCTCGGCGTCGACGCTGACAGTCGGTTCCACGCCGAAGTGTTGGCCGCGGTGGCGACGGGGCCGAAGACGACGGCGGAGATCGTCGACGCCGTCGACGCCCCGACCGACGCGGTCCGAGGGGCGCTGAACACGCTCGCGGACCGCGGGCTGGTGAGTCAGCAGGGCGACGAGTGGCGAGTGAGTTAGATCTCTTTGGTCAGCCCGGCCCGGAGGTCGCGCCCGAGATAGTGGCCGACGAGCGCGGCGATCAGCCCGGCGGTCGTCCCGACGCCCGCGATGCGGAGGCCGTAATCCGCGATCACGGGAAAGAGTGCGGAGTTGAGCGTCCCCAACACGAAGCCGAGACCGGCGGTGAGCGCTCCGGCGAGGCCGGCCTCGACGTACCGCCGTCCCGAGGTCAGGAACGCGAGGGCGAAGCCGGCGACGGCGATGCCGACGAAGCGGCCGAACGAGCCGACGATGGGGACGGCGCCGCCGGCGACGAGGCCGACGACCGAGCAGACGAGTGCGAGGAGGAAGACGCGAGGGGCGAAGAGACGGCGGATGCGGGCGCCGAGGCGGAATCGACCGCCGCTCGACGCCGACTCGTCCCCCTCGTCGCTCGCGATGTCGGGGCGTCGCATACGCCGACTCGGGGACGGAGGGAGAAGTGGCTTGCGACGACACGCAACGAGTGGATTCAAGTCCGCCCGGACGGAACTCCGTCGTATGAATCCAGGGGATCGTGTCCGCGTCGAGCGTGGAGGCGTCGAGAACGACGGCGTCCTCATGCCGTCGACGACGGCCGACCACCTCGTCGTGAAGTTGCCCGGCGGATACAACGTCGGGATCGACCGTGAGGACGCCGCCGTCGAGGTGCTCGAACGTGACGCCCACGACGTGGAGAGCGCGAGCGCCGGCGAGGGCGAGTCGTCGACCATCGAGTTCGACGACGACCTGCCGACGATCTCGCTCATCTCCACCGGGGGCACCATCGCCTCGACCGTGGATTATCGGACCGGCGCCGTGACCGCGCAGTTCGACGCCGAAGACGTCTTGCGGGCGGTGCCGGATCTCGCGGGGCGGGCGAACTATCGTGGCCGCGTCGTCGCCAACATCCTCTCCGAGAACATGACGCCCGCGGTGTGGCAAGATCTCGCCGAAGCGGTCGCGGAGGAGATCGAGGCCGGCGCCGACGGCGTCGTCGTCATGCACGGCACGGACACGATGCAGTACACGGCGTCCGCGCTCTCGTTCATGCTCGACACACCCGTTCCGGTCGTGTTCACCGGGAGCCAGCGCTCGGCGGATCGCCCCTCTAGCGACAACGTGATGAACGCGGTCTGTGCCGTCGAGGCGGCGAAAGCCGACCGCGCGGAGGTGCTGGTCTGCATGCACGCGTCGTCGAGCGACGACGCCTGCGCGCTCCACCGAGCGACGCGCGTCCGGAAGAACCACACGTCGCGCCGCGACGCCTTCGAGACGGTCGGCGCGGCGCCGATCGGGCGCGTGGCGTACGACACCGAGACGGTCAGTTTCCGGCGCGACGGTCCCGAGCGCGGCGAGACGGCGCTCGATCGCTCGCCCGACCTGGAGACGAGCGTCGAACTCGTGAAGTTCACGCCGGGGATGAATCCGGCGGCGCTCGACCACCTCGACGACGCCGACGGCGTCGTGATCGAGGGGACTGGTCTGGGCCACGTCGCGACCGACTGGATCGACCGCATCGAGGAGCTGGTCGACGACGGGACGGTCGTCGCCATGACGAGCCAGTGTCTCGAAGGGCGGGTGTGTGACCGAGTGTACGACACGGGACGCGACCTGCTCGACGCGGGCGTCGTCGAGGCGGGCGACACCCTGCCGGAGACGGCGACGGCGAAGCTGATGTGGGTCCTCGCGAACCGGGACGATCCGGCGGCCGCGATGCGGGAGTCACTGGTCGGCGAACTCCAGCCGCGGTCGGTGCCGTGGACCTGAGGCTGGCTCTCACGGGTGGAGGGCACCGCGCCGGAACGCGTCGGCGACCGGCCTAGAGGTCCGTCTGGACGTCGAGGGCGTCCAACTGGTCGACCTCGATGCTGATCTCCTCGATCCGTCCCGTCTGTTCCTCGTTGGCGGCGGCGATGGTTTCGGCCCGGTCGGCGACCTCCTCGAATCCCTTGGTCGTCTCGTCGACCATGCTCGCGATCTCCTCCGTGCTGACGGCCTGGTCGTCGGTGGCCTCCGCGACCTCGGTGATCCCGTCCGACGCTTCCTTGACGACCTCCGCGATCTCCTTGAAGTTCTCCCCCGACCCCCGCACTTTCTCCGCCCCCTCCTGCACGACCTCGTTGGTCTCTTCGAGGCTCTCGACCGTCGCCTCGGTGTTGGTGCGCACCTCGACGACGATGTCTTCGATCTCGGAGGCGCGGCGTTTCGACTCCTCGGCCAGCGACTTCACCTCGTTCGCGACGACCGCGAAGCCCTCGCCGGCCTCACCGGCGCGAGCGGCCTCGATCGAGGCGTTCAGCGCGAGCAGATTCGTCTGCTCGGCGATGTCGTCGATGACATCGACCAGTTCGTCGATCTTCCGGATGCTGTCGTGGAGGTCCTGGATCTCACTGGTGGCGGTCTGCGCCTCCGTCTCGATCGTCTCCATCATCTCGATCGTGGCTTCGGCGTCGTCCTCGCCCGCGCGGGCCTTGTCCCGGGCTCGATCGCTGATGGCGTTCACCTCGTCCGCCGTGGCGGCGATCTCCTCGACGGTCGCCGACAGGTTCGACACCTCGCTGTCGACCTCGGTGATCGAGTTGAGCTGTTCGGCGGCGCTGGTGCTGATCTCCTGGGAGGCGTCGGCCACCTCGCGGGCGGTCTCTTTCACCTCGTCGACCGCGGTTTTGATGCTGCCGGTCGCCTCCTTTCGGTCGGTGATGTCGTGGAACGTCTCGCTGATCGCGACGACTTCGCCGTCGCCGTCGCGGATCGGCCGAACGACGAGTTCCGTCGGAATGACGCGGCCGTCGTAGCTCTCCTTCTCGACCTCGACGCGGATTTCGTCTTTCCCGTTGTCGACGATCTGTTTGAGGGTGCAGTTGTCCGTCCCGCAGACGTCCGGGTGGCAGAACTGGTCGTAGCAGTTGAGGAGTTCGCTTCCCTCCGCTTCGACGCCGCCCAGCTCCGCCATCAGATCGTTTTCGAGGACGACGTTGAACTCCGTGTCCAGAATGCGCATCGCCGCCCCCGTCGAATTCATGATCTCGCGGATGCTGTTCGAGAGAACCGCGTGGAGATCGTCGTGGTCGAGGGTCTTCCCCCCGACGATGTCCTGTGAAAAGTCGATCCCGCTCGTGGCGCCCGCCTCCTGTGTCGCCATACTGCCACCAGTGCGATTATCGTATAAAATCACCACTGCCGACTTTTCATGAATGAAAACTGGACGCCAGCGGCGACCGGCTCGATCCACAATCCACTTACTCCTCCCCGGCACAGCACGGGTATGATCCACATCGTCGGCGGGGGCATCGCCGGACTGGCCGCCGCCTACCGGCTCCAGCAACACGGGTACGAAGCGACGGTGCTGGAGGCGAGCGGCGACCTCGGCGGGCTAGCCGCAACCTATTCGACCGCCGGCGACGACGTCGAGCAGTTCTACCACCACCTCTCGAAGTCCGAGGAGACCATCGTCGACTTAGCCGAAGAACTGGGGCTGGGCGACCGCATCGAGTGGCTGGTGGGCAAGAACGCCTACTACGTCGACGGCGTCGTCCATCCGCTCGACACCCTGCCACAGATCGCCGCCTACCCACACCTCAGCTTCTACGACACGTTCCGACTGGGGATGCTCACGCTCGAAATCGACGTGCGTGGCGGGTGGCCACGCTTCGACACGTACGACGACCTCGAGGCCTTCGAGGACGTACCGATCAAGGAGTTCCTCTGCTCGCACACCACCCGCGGCGTCTACGAGAACTTCTTCGAACCGCTGTTGGACGCCAAGTTCGGCGACCGCAAGGACGACGTGAGCGCCGCGTGGCTCCTCGGCCGGATCAAGTTCCGGGGGGAGCGCGACCTGTTCCGGGGGGAGATCCTCGGCTACCTCGAAGGCGGTTTCGCCGTCCTGATCGACGCCCTCGTCGACGCGGTAGGACGGGAGAACGTGACGACCGGCGCGCGCGCGACCGATCTGGACGTACGGGACGGCGCGGTCGAGTCGATCACCGTCGAGACCGAGTCGGGGATCGAGACCCACGAGACGGACGGCGTCGTCGTCGCGACGATGCCGAACGTCCTCGAATCGCTCACGGGGTACACCTGCGACATCGACTTCCAGGGGGCAGTGTGTGCCGTGGTGACGATGGACGAGCCACTGATGGAGACGTACTGGCTCAACATCGCCCACGACGCGCCGTTCGGCGCGCTGATCGAACACACGAACTTCGTCTCGCCGGAGCGGTACGACGGCGACCATCTCCTGTATATCGCCAGTTACGTCCAGGACCCGAGCGAGGCGGTGTGGCGGATGGACGACGCCGAGTTGCGGGCGACGTGGCTCGGACACGTCGCGGAGCTGTTCCCGGACTTCGACCGATCGAGCGTCACCGAGTTCCGCGTGGCGCGCAACCCGCGGGCGGCGCCGGTGTACGAACGAGGATATCTGGACCTGGTGGTGCCGTACGACCTGGGCGAGTCGGTGGGCGAGGGCGTCTACTACGCAGGGATGGCGAGCCGCGCGCAGTATCCCGAACGGAGCCTGAACGGCGGCGTCGTCGCGGGCTTTGCGTGTGCGGATCGGATCGCGGAGAACTATAGTAGCGATTGAAAGTCGTCGCTCAGCCGATCGCACGCAGTCCTTCGATCGGCCGTGTAAACAGTTTCAATCGCCACTATAGGCCTCGCCCTCACGTTCGTCCTCGACGCCAGGCGCAACGGACACATCCACATCCTCGGGTTCGTCCTGTCCACCGACGACGAGGTTGCCCTCGTCGTCCTCGACGTACACGTCGTCGGCGAAGCCGCCCTCGGTGTGGAGGTGGACGGGGTCGTCGAGGCGTTCGGGCGTCGACGGCGCGTCCGGCAGGTCGCCGCCGTACTCGCCCAGCGGGTCGGCGATGGTGATTCCGTGGCGTTCGAAGAAGTCGGCGTAGCGGTCGTAGTGGGCGTCGAGTTCGTCGGCCGGGAACTCCATCATCTCGGTCCAGCCGTGGTTGTAGAAATGTCTTGAAAAACACAGTACATCCGCCTACACGCCGGGGGCCTCACCCACATCAACATCCTCCGGTTCCTCCTGCCCACCAACCACCACACCATCCTCCGTCTCAACATACACATCATCAGCAAACCCACCCTCTGCGTGCGGATGCTCAGGGTCGTCCAACTTCTCCGGCGTCGACGGCGCGTCCGCTATGCCACCCACCGGACGGAAATCCCCAAGCGGGTCAGCAATCGTAATCGAGTGCCGATCAAAGAACTCGGAATACCGCTCGAAATGTTCCTCCACCTCGTCGGTCGGGAACTCCATCATCTCCACCCATCCGTGGTTGAAAAATGCGAAATTCGCTTGTATATGCGTAATCTCCCGCGCCTTCGCCTCGGTGAATCCCTCATTGAGCGCGGCAAGATACGTGTCCATCGTCGCGTCGAAAAAGTCGTCCAAAAAGTCCCTGCGTTCCTCTCGGTGTTCCTCGTCGGCCTTCTCCGAGAAAACGCGGGTATGCAAATCGACCAGCCGCTCGTTAACCTTCTCACCAACTACCGGAAGCGTCAACGCCTGCTTCGCCGCAAAATGCCGAATGTTCTGTTTCAGTTTCATCGTAGCCGTGCTATGGTCCCGACGCCAAAGAAGGCGACGGGAGACTGTACCAGTAATTAGCGAACCCAAAAACACAGAGAAACTCTTTCCGCCATATCGAATACCGTTAGTGTGAATTTCAAGAAATCTGGCTCTGTTGAAATCCTATTCGTTAGACATATTCTCGCCTGAAACAGCGGGTCTCCGAGCAGTGCAAATGTATCGAAGTACGGCAATCAGTCTTGATTGCGGTAATGGGCAGCGAACAGTTCTGTAAAGATACCGATAGCTGGGATGAGTTGAGCTACCGTTCCGGTAAGTTCGTCCATTGAGATAAGCAAGTACGAGGCATAGGTGAATCCACCGAGAATCAACAGACAACCTGCAACCAAGGATAGAGGCTCTTCCACTCCATAGCGATAGAGCCGAGACGCGCCCCAGAGAACGAAAGACACCGGAATAGCCCACCTGACCACAGGTAGAATCTGCGGATACCTCGTCAGCGCTCCAGCTACGAGACCCCCACCAACGAGAAGAGTCAAGAGTCGCCCAATCGGATTGTTCCAAACCTTATCGGCCGACCGACCAACGCCCATTACTCTACTGTCATTACAGCATACAATAAGTATTCCCTCTGTTTGAAATGATAGATGGCTCCCCTGTACTGACCACAGCCGGTCAGAATGTATCACTTCCTAAGGACTTCAACAGAGCCAGAAATCTATATCGTACTAATGCATTTTACCCATTGTTGCAGAACTCGAAGTTGGCCTGGATGTGGGTGATCTCGCGGGCCTTCACCCCGGGAAGCCCTCGTCGAGGGCGTCGACGTACGTGTCAAACGTGTAGTCGAAGAACGCCTCCAGCCGTTCCTCGCGCTCTTCGCGGCGACCGTCGGCGGCTTTCGACCCGAAGACGTCGACGTGGAGGTCGACGAGTTTCTCGCGGACCATCTCGCCGACGACGGGCATCGTGAGCGCCTGCTTGGCGGACGTTCTGACGGAGTTTCATCGGCGGTTGTTAGGTTCGTCCGGCCTTCAGATCGACGGTCGGGACCGTCTCTCGGGACGGCCGTCCGATGCCGCTGGTCGAAACCGACGGACCGGGCGGGGGGAATCAACGGTAGTCGAACCCACCTATCGACGATCGCGGCGAATTTCGCAGATAACAATCGACATTAACGTGTACCCCTAAAGTTCGGGATATGCCTCAGTCGTATGTGATCATCGGTGATGGTATCGCGGGGAGTTCTGCCGCCGAGACGCTGCGTGACGAAGCGCCGGACGCCGAGATCACGGTCATCACGGACGAGGGGGAGGCCCTCTACAACCGCATTCTCATCAAGGAGTTCGCGAAGGGGAAACTGCCGGAGATGCCCATCTCCATCCACGAACCGGCGTGGTACGAGGACCGCGACATCGACCTGCGACTCGACACGCTGGTGACGAACGTCGACCCCGAAGGCCACCGCCTCCGGACCCACGAGGACGAGGTCATCGAGTACGACAAACTCCTCGTCGCGACGGGCGGGACGCCCACGCAGCTACCGGTCGAGAATAGCGACGCCGACGGCATCCACCACTTCTGGACGTTCCAGGACGCCCGGTCGATCCGGGAGCACGCCGACTCGGCCGACACGGGCATCGTCGTCGGCGCCGGACTGCTGGGGATCGACCTCGCGGCCATCTGTGGCGCCCAGGACGTCGAGGCCCACTACCTCATGCGCGGCGACTGCTGGTGGCGCTACGCGCTCTCGACCGAGGGGGCGGAGATCCTCCACGACGCCATGCGCGAACAGGGCGTCGAGCCCGTCTTCCAGAGCGGCGTCGACCACTTCGAAACCGACGACGACGGCCATGTCACGGCCGCCGTCGATCCCAACGGCGACCGCTACGAGGGCGACTTCGTCGGCATCGCCATCGGCCTCAACTTCAACACCGAAATCCTGCAGGGGACCGGCGTCGAACGCGACGGGGGCATCCTCGTCGACGAGTACATGCAGACGAACGTCGACGACATCTACGCCGCGGGCGACATCACCCGGTACCACGACACCATCCTCGGCGAACGTGCCCAGAACGGCTCCTGGGACAGCGCCAAGGCGCAGGGAACCATCGCCGCGACGAACATGCTCGACCCCGAATCCGAGGCGTTCCGCTTCGTCTCCTCGTACTCCATCACCCACTTCGACTTCCCCTTCCTCTCCTTTGGCCACCCGACCATCGGAGACGACGAGTGCGAGCGCAAGTACTCCGACACCGAGTGGCGGCGACTGGCGTTCAAGGACGGCAAAATCGTCGGCGGCGTCCTGATCGGCGACCTCTCACCTCAGAGCGCGTACAAGAAACTGATGCGCGAGGAGCGCGTCGTCGCGGATCAGAAGGACGTACTCTTGGAGAAATCCGTCGACCTGGACGACCTGGCGCCGACACAGGAACAGTAACGGCGCAAATGATTCTCAGTCGATAGGAACTGACGGGCGGGCTTAGATCGGAGCGGGTCGTAGTTCCCGGTATGACGCTGGACGAACTCGCCGACTACGGGATGTACCGCATGGACGAGGAGGCGATTCGAGGGTTCCTGTCGAGTCAGGGCGTGGGCGTGCTGGGGCTACCGACGGCCGACGCGCCCAGTTTGCGGCCGATGTCGTTCGGATACGACGGCGAAGACACCCTCTATCTGCTCTACGTCGTGGGCGCCGAGAGCCGAAAGGCGGTGCTGAGCGACCGGGCGGAGGTGGCGCGGTTTCTCGTGTACAGCATGGAGACGGCGTTCAACTGGCGGAGCGTGTTGCTGACCGGCGGGATCGAACGCGCGGCGGACGACGAACTCGGGGCGCTCCCGGACCACGTTGAACTGCCGTGGCAACCGGATCTGTTCCAGCGGGCCGTCTCGGCGGAACGGACGGCGCTGTATCGGTTCGACATCACGGAACGAACCGGGATCAAGCATCTCGGGTTGCCGCCGGCGTTCGACACGGACGAGGCGGAGTAGCCGACGGCTACGTCCCGTGAGAGGTTTCGATGATCATCGTACTACTGGCCGGCGTTCGTCGATGTCCGGGACGGGAACTGTCCCTTGATTTTATGTGAACACTGAAACATCCGTACGGAGTGTGGAAACTTACCACATAGAGACACGTAATCATGCGACGAAATAACAGTGTTCGAGGACGTGTCGACTGGCCGAGGAGACGGTGTCGTGGGACGAACGGGGGCGGAGACGCCACCCGCCGGGGACGGCCATGATCGTCGGCGTCCCGAGCGAGACGGCGAGCGGGGAGACGCGGGTGGCGATCACGCCGCCGGTAGCGAAGAAGTTGGTCGGGCGGGACGTGTCGGTCTGTGTCGCGAGCGGTGCGGGCGAGGGGTCCGACTGGAGCGACGAGGCGTACCGGGACGTGGGCTGTGACGTGGTCGACGACCGCGAGACGGTGTTCGAGCGGGCAGACGTAATCTGTCAGGTCCGGGGACTGGGGACGAACGAGGACGAGCCGATGGACCCCTATCGCGAGGGACAGATCGTCGTCGGGACGCTCGGTCCCTACGACCTCGAGGACGAGGTGTACGACGAACTCGCCGACCGGCGGGTGAGCGCGTTCACCCTCGAACTCATGCCGCGGATCAGCCGCGCCCAGAGCATGGACGTGCTGTCCTCCATGGCGAGCATCGGCGGCTACAAGGCGACGCTGGTGGCGGCCGAGCAGTTACCCAAACTGTTCCCACTGGAGATGACCGCCGCGGGCACGGTCCGCCCGGCGGACGTGTTCGTCATCGGCGCGGGCGTCGCGGGGCTGAAGGCCATCGCCACGGCCGAACGCCTCGGCGCGTCGGTGAAGGGGTACGACATCCGGCTCGAGGTGAAACAGGAGGTGGAGAGTCTGGGCGCGGACTTCGTCGAACTCGACCTCGAAACGGAGGGGTCGGGCGACGACGAGGGGTACGCCGTGGAGATGGGCGAGGAGTTCTACGAACAGCAGCGCAAGGAACTGAGCCGGGTGGTGCCGGAATCCGACGTCGTGATCACCACGGCGGCGATTCCCGGCGCGCCCGCGCCCGAACTCGTCTCCGCGGAGATGATCGAGGGGATGGACGACGGCTCGGTCGTCGTCGACCTCTCGGCGCCGACGGGCGGCAACTGCGAACCGACGGTGGCCGGCGAGACGGTCGAACACGCGGGCGTCACGGTCTTCGGTCCGACCAACCTCCCGGCGACGGTGCCGCACACGGCGAGCCAACTGTTCGCCAACAACCTGTACAACTTCCTCGACCACCTGCTCGACGACGGCGAACTCGTCCTCGACACGGACGACGAAATCGTCGATGCGACGCTACTCACACACGATGGCACGATACGACGACCCCACGAGGACGGCGGAGAGACGGACGACGAAGACGAGGAACCGGTGGAGGACGAGGCCGATGCGTGAGGTGACGCCATGACGTTCGTCCAGAATCTGACCTTTTTCGTCCTCGCCGCGTTCGTCGGCTACGAGATCATCACGAAGATTCCGACCAACCTCCACACGCCCCTGATGTCCGGTGCGAACGCCATCTCGGGGATCACGCTCATCGGATCGGTCGTCGTGGCGGGGTCGGGATCGACGACGCTCGCGACGACGCTCGGCTTCGTCGCCGTCGTCATGGCGACGGTCAACGTCGTCGGCGGCTACCTCGTGACCAACAGCATGCTGGATCAGTTCCGGAGCGGAGGGGATCGGTGATGGCGGCGATCCTCGGCGGTCTCCCCGACTCCGTTCTCGCGTTCGTCTACCTGGTCGCGGGCGTCCTCTTCATCCAGGGACTGCGCGACATGACCCACCCGCGGACGGCGCCGCGGGGGAACCTCATCTCCGCCGGCGGGATGGCGCTCGCGGTGGGGCTCACGGTGCTCGTGACCGATATCCTCTCGCCCGTTCTGCTGTTCGCGGGGCTGCTGGTCGGCGCCGCCATCGGCGTCTGGCTGGCGGTCACAGTGGAGACGACGGAGATGCCCCAGCTCGTCGGCCTGTTCAACGGCTTCGGCGGCGGCGCCTCCGCCCTGGTGGCCGGCGCGGAACTCATCGACATGTTCGGCACCGCGTCGTTCCAACTCGGCGTCACGGCGACGGCGGCGCTCGCGGGCATCATCGGCTCGGTCACGTTCTGGGGGAGCCTCGTCGCCGCGGGGAAGCTCCACGGCGTCGTCGACGATTCGGCGGTGCGCTACAGCGGCGAACAGGCCGTCAAAGCGCTGTTTCTGGTCGTCGCCGTGCTCGCCGGCCTCCACCTGATCGCCCGGCCGAACCTGCTCGGGGCGGTCCCGCTGGCGGGATGGGTGCCCTCCTACTGGGTGTTGGTCGCCGCCGCGTCGGTGCTCGGCATCCTGCTGGTGATCCCCATCGGCGGTGCGGACATGCCCGTCGTCATCGCCCTGCTCAACTCCTACTCCGGACTGGCGGCCGCGACGACGGGGTTCGTCCTCGACAACTCCGTGCTGATCATCGCCGGGACGCTCGTGGGCGCCTCGGGACTGATCCTCACGGTCATCATGTGCGAGTCGATGAACCGGTCGCTGGCGAACGTCTTCTTCGGCGGCATCGGCGAAGCCAGCGAGAGCGACGAGGAGATGGAGGACATCTACGAGGGGAAGATTACCAGCACCTCGCCGGAGGAAGTGGAGATGACCCTCGACGTGGCCGACCGCGTCGTCATCGTCCCCGGCTACGGGATGGCGGTCGCGCAGGCCCAGCACGCGGTGGCGGAGCTGGCCGAACTGCTCGACGAGAACGACGTCGACGTGGAGTTCGGCATCCACCCCGTCGCGGGACGGATGCCCGGCCACATGAACGTCCTCCTCGCGGAAGCGGACGTGCCCTACGAGAAACTGCGGGATCTCGAGGAGATCAACCCGACGTTCTCCCAGACGGACGTCGTGATCGTCATCGGGGCGAACGACGTGGTGAACCCCTCGGCCAACACGGCCGACTCGGGGCCCATCGCGGGCATGCCCGTCCTCAACGTCGGCGAGGCGCGAACGGTCATCGTCAACAAGCGGAGCCTCAGCCCCGGCTTCTCCGGCGTCCCCAACCCACTCTTCGCACAGGACAACACGAACATGCTCTTCGGTGACGGCAAGGAGATGATGCAGGAACTGGTGAACATCTACAAGGAGAACCACTGAAGCGCGGGATTCGCGTCTCCGCGTTCGAGGCGAAATTTGCGAAACCTTTATGATTCTTAATGACAACTGTTGTCACATGGCACGCGCCGCGGACGCGGAGTACGATGTGAACAGAACGGATACGGTGCCCGAGACGGCCCGAGTGCGTCACTTCGACGAACTCGACGACTCGGCACAGGAGTATCTGTTCAACGTCGCCGAGGGGGTATCGCCCAGGGATCCGAGCAACCTCTCCGGATTGAACGAGGGCGACGTCGTCGTATTCACGGACTACTTCCATATCCAGTAAACACCCCGGATCGAAGCCGTTTTGTCCGGTCCGGGGGTAGGTCGGCTATGGATAGCGGCGGCACGATGACCCTCGCGTTCGAACTGGCGGCGCTCGAGGCGCTCGCCGATCCGAACGCCGTGTTCGACGACGCCAGACAGTGGACCGAATACGTGGGCGTCCTGAGCGACGAGCCGACGTACGTCGTCACCAACTTCACGCGCAAACGGCGCCTCAGACAGGACTTCTTCTCCGGCCCCCGGGGCGTCGACGAGAGCCTCGACAACGTCGCCGATCAGTTCGACACCGACCGCCACGTCTTCGTCGGGACGACCGACGAGGACCGCGCCGCCGCCGAGACCCACGGCTGGGAGTATCTCGACATCGAGGAGGCGGCGTCGTTCGCGGAGTGGGAGCTGGGAGACGAGGAGGATGACGACCCCTTCGAGGGGGAGACGCGCGACGACTGGCCGTAAATTTCGATCCGAACCGGACGGGTCGACACCGCAACTCGGCGGACCGAAAGTCCTAATCGCGGCCGGTCCTTGCCGATAGTCGATGAGCCACCAGTTGCCCGACGTGCAGGCGAGTCAACCCGACGTGACCGTCGGCCTCAGCCAGGTGGGTGTGACGGGCGTCGAGAAACTCGTCAAACTCGATCGGAACGGCAAGCGTCCGATCGTCCTGATGGCGGAGTTCGAGGTGTTCGTCGACCTGCCGAGCGGCCGCAAGGGCATCGACATGAGCCGGAACATGCAGGTGATCGACGAGACGCTGGAGGAGGCCGTCTCGGAGCCGTCCTACCGGGTCGAGGAAGTGTGTGGCGACGTGGCCGAGCGACTGCTCGACAAACACGACTACACCTCGACCGCCGAGGTGCGGATGGAAGCCGACTACGTCACCCGGGAACAGACGCCGGCGTCGGACCTCGACACGCAGAACACCGCGACGATCATCGCGGGCGCGGTCGCCACCGAGGAGGGCACGCGCGAGGAGATCGGCGCCCGCGTCACCGGGATGACCGTCTGTCCCTGTTCGCAGGGAATGTCCGAATCCCGCGCCCGGGACACCCTCCGGAACCTCGGCGTCGACGAGGAGACGACTGAGGCGTTTCTGGACGAGGTGCCCCAGCCCGGTCACTCCCAGCGCGGCCACGCCACGCTCACGATCACGAGCGAGGGCGCGCCCGACGTCGACCTGCGGGACGTGATCGATGTGGCCCGCGACGCGATGAGCGCCCGGATCTACAACCTCGCAAAACGGCCCGACGAGGACCACATGACCTACCACGCCCACGCGAACGCCAAGTTCGTCGAGGACTGCGTGCGGTCGCTCGCCGAATCCGTCGTCGAGGAGTTCGACCACCTCGCCGACGACACGGTGATCCACATGAAGCAGTCGAACGACGAGTCGATCCACCAGCACAACGCCCACGCGGAGCGCGAACTCACGCTGGACGCCCTCCGCGAGGAAGTCGGCGCGCAGGACCGATAACGGTTAGTCGGGGGTCGCTGCGTCGTCCCGTCCGCTACGGCGACTGCTTCCGTTCGAAGTCGAGCGGCGACGACTCCGTCCACTGTTCGTCGAAGACGGTCCGCACGTCGGCGGCGAACGCCGCGTCCTTGAAGTCGATCATCGCGAACGCCTCGCTCGCATCGAGCGGGTTGGGGACCTCGATACACACCTCCTCGCTGTCGACGAGCGTGAACGTCCCGTCGATGGTCGACGACGCGCGAATGGCGTAGTTCTCGTCGGACCCGAGACGCGCCGCGTAGGCACGCTGGAGGTCGCCGGGGACGGTCTGGACGAGCGCCGGATCGATCAGCACCGACACCGACACGCCGCGGTCGAGCGCCGATTCGAACGCGTCGAGGACCCGCTGGCCGACCGCCCCGATGTCGATCTGTGCGGAGGGCATCCCGGCGACGTGACGTATCTGCTCGTCGGCCGCCGACAGTCGTTCGAGCAGCAGATCGACCGTCTCCTCGGGGCCGACGGCGGCCGTCCAGAACTGTTCCTCGACCGAATCGGCCGCGTCTAGGTCGTCGACCAGTTCCGCGGCGACGGACTCGTAGCGCTCCGCCTGCTGATCGAGTTCGCGTTTGCGTGCCTCGACCAGCCGATCGAGCGCCGTGTCGGGTTCGACCGCGACGTACTTCTTGGGCCGACTCGCCGCCTGACTCCGCACGAGTCCGTTGCTCTCCAGGCCGTTGAGCACGTCGTAGATCCGACCCATCGGCACCTCACTCGACGCCGACAACTCCTTTGCCGTTGCTGGTCCTCGATCGAGCAGTGCCCGGTACGTCCGAGAATCGTACTCCGAAAGGCCGAGATCGCGAAGGTTCGCCATACCTCGCCGTCGCGGTGGAGAGACAAAAACGAACCGGCCGTTTACTCGATCAGCTCCGCGACGGCGTCGGCGAGGGCGGCCGGCGTCGACACGACCCGGGTTCGCTCGCCGACCGACACCACGGCCGTCTCGGGGTCCGGGTCCGGCGCCCGGGGCCGAACCACCGTCTCGTGGTCCGCGACGCGGAGCGCGGCCCGGTGGAGATCGCTCCCGGGGTCGGTGCCGACCGTGATCACCAGCGGATCGCGGCGGAGGCGAGCGGCGACGGTGCCGTACCCCGCGACCTGCACGCCGATTCGGTCCCACGCGCCCGCGAAGGCCGTGACCGCATCGTGTGCCACCGCACGATACCGGGACTCGCCGGTCAGCACCGCGAGATCGAGCAACGCGTCCGCCATGGCGACGTTGCCGTCGAGGGGACGGAGCGGCCGGTCGAGGAGACCCGGCCCCGACGCCGGACCGTCGCGGAAGGCCTCGCCGACGGCGTCGCCGTCCGCGCTCGCCGTCTCGCCGTCGCCGTGCAGCGTCTCGATCGTTCGGTCCGCGACGCGCCGAGCCATGGCGAGGGCGTCGTCGTCGCCGAGGACCTGCATCGCGCGCGTACCGGCCGCAACGGTCCGCGCCGCGTCGTCGAGGAGGAGCGACGGGGCGTCGTCCCCGATCCAGTGCCTGACGGTGCCGTCGGCGTCGACGAAGTCGTCCCGGAGGGTCGACAGGGTACGGCGGGCGTACGCCCGCGGTTGCTCGGCGTCGGTGTACGCGGCGAGGACGAGACAGGCGTCGACCGCGAGGGCGTTCGCGCCGGCGTACGCGGTCAGATCGGTCCGCGGCCCCGTCTCCCCCGCCTCGTCGCCCGGTCCCTGACTCCCGCCGAACGCCGACCCGTTCCAGAGCGCGTCGACCAGGTACTCGACCGTCCGCTCGGCGGGGCGTCGGTACGCGTCCTCGCCGGTGTAGCAGTAGGCGTGGGCGAACGCGCGGACGAGCGCGGCGTTGTCGGCCAGCAGTTTCGCGCGATCCGGGTCGCGCCAGTCCCGCGTCCGGGCGTACCGGTAGAAGCCACCCGCCTCCTCGTCGAACAGGCCGCGCGTGACGGCATCCAGCGTCTGGCGCGCCCGCGCCAGGTCGCGTTTCAGGGCGAACTCGATCGTTCGGGGAAGCGGGAACTTCGGGGCGTCGCCCCACCCGCCGAACTCGTCGTCGAACTGCGCCGCCACTTGGCCGGCGAGATGTTCCTCGATACGGTCGGTCACCTCACCGGCGGGCGTCGGGTCGCCGGCGAGTGCGCGGGGAACCCGTCCCGCGTCCGCCCCGCTGGCGTCCCAGCGCTCGCGCACGCGGTCGATCACCTGCCGCATTCCGTCCGGGCCGAGAAAGCCCGCACCGGCGATGCGGTCGCCGTCGGGCGTGCAGAACACCGTCGATGGGAAGCCGCCGACGTTGTACCGCTCGCGGACCCGCGGGTGGCGGTCCACGTCGACGCGGACGGGCACGAAGCCGTCGTTCAGGTTGGCCGCGATCCGTGGCTCGCCGTACGTCCGGGCGTCCATCTCGTGACAGTCTCCACACCACGTCGCCGTCAGCGCGAGCAACACCGGCGCGCCGCGGCGACGAGCCTCGTCGAACGCGTCCTCGCCCCAGTCGCGCCACTCGACGCGTGTCCCCTCGGCCTCGGTCATACCGGTCCTCCGTGGCGGGCGGGCCTAAGGGCTTCGTCCCCGGCCGCCACGTCAAAAGGGCTATGCGTGGGCACCCGGTAGTGGGCGGTATGCGCCTGCGCTGGGTGTTCGTACTCCTGTTGCTCATCCCCCTCGCCGACGCGCTGTTGCTCGTCGTCGTCGCCGACGCCATCGGCGCGCCGACGACCGTCGCGCTGGTCGTCCTCACCGGCCTGATCGGCATGTTGCTGGTCCGCGCGGAGGGGCGGCACACGGTGCGAAGCCTCCAAGAAAAGCTCGCGACGGGCGCGGTGCCGACGAAGGAACTCATGGACGGCGGCCTGCTGATCGCCGCCGGCGCCTTCCTGCTCACGCCCGGCCTCGTCACCGACGCCATCGGCTTCCTCGTCGGCGTGCCGCTGACGCGTGCGCCGATTCGGGCCGCCCTCGAACGGTTCGTGGTGCGCCCCTACCTCGACCGGAAAAGCGACGGGTTCGTCACCGGCGGCGTCTACACCGCCGGCTTCCCCAACGAGGGCGACGCCTACGACGACGACGACGTGTACGACGTGGACGGCTACCAAGTCGACGACGAGCGCGGGTGACACGCGTCCGAAGGGAATCGAAAAGAAACGCTTAAACAACCGACCGCGCAAGCAATTGATGCGCTCATCTGGGCCAATAGCTCAGTTAGGTTGAGCGCTCGGCTGATAACCGGGAGGTCCGCGGTTCAAATCCGCGTTGGCCCATCCACTGCGCTCACGGTCTCTGGCCGTGGCGCGTTAGGGGCTGATTCCTCCCCAGCCACCTAACTTCGGTTTCAACACACCCCGGAGAGACTTCTCTCCGCACGGCGTGTTCTGACGCTGTAACGAACGCTCCGAGCCACGTCTCTGGAGGAGTGGCGTAGATGGCGGTTCCGCCTGAACGCGGAGCGTCCGAAGAACCACTGTGTACACTGCAACGCACGGGTCAGCGAGTTCGTCCCCGCGAGCGCGCTCTACGACGTGGAGACGCGGACGCGCATCCCGCACCCGTCCTATCGGGCATACCCGGGCGCCCGACTGCGCGTTCGACGCCGCCGACCCGGAGAACACCCACGGAACGGACGTGGTGGCGTGTCCCGCCTGCCTCGAAATCGTCCGCAAGGAGGGGTCGGCGTGATCGATTCAGCGATGCTCGTCGATCCACGCACACCACGCATTGAAATCGTCGGCGCCACACTGGTTGGCGATGCTCCGAAGGGTGTCGCCGCTAATCTCGTGACCGAGCGGGACCGTCACGTTCCGCGTCTCGCCCGTCTCCGGGTGGACGTAGCGGAGTTTCAGATGACTCCCCGTCCGGCCGACTGGCTGGTAACCCATGTCGGTCAGCACGCTCACGATTTCGCGGCCGGTGAATCGCGTTCGTCCCACGCCTACTCCGCGGAATCGAACCACGGCGCGTCCGGTTCCTGCGGCTCGTCAGAGACGGAATCGGGGTCGATGCCGAGTTCCCGTAGATCCTCGTCGGTGACGGGCTCCCCGGCCTCGTCCTTGTGGAGCGCCACCGCCTCGTCGAGCATCTCCAGCGCCTCCCCGCGGGTATCGCCGTGGCTGGCGACACCGGTCTCCTCGTCGATGGCCGACCATCGGCCGTCGTCTTCCTCGACGAGTCGAATCTCACGCCCCGTGCTCATGGCTGGTAGTAGTGGTAGTGCGCCGATAAGCGTTCGGGCGCGCTCCGGCGTGAACGGAGGTGGAGTCGCGTGAGCAACGCTATTCGGCCGACACGTCAGCGATGCACTGGCGAGTGTCGTCGCTGATCTCGTGACCGAGCGGAAGGCACGTTCCGCGTCTCGCCCGTCCCGGCATGCACGTAGCGGAGGTTGCGGTGGCTCCTCGTCAGCCGGTACGAGCGGGAGTAGGTGGAGAGTCGTCGTCAGCGAGAGATCTGGAGGTTCGCCCAATCGGCGAACTGCGACAGCCGGTCGGTTCGAACGGCCGTCCGCTCGTCCGAGTCGAAGTCGACCACGCCGACCGACGCCAGCTTCGGCAGGTCGGCGTGATAGAGGGCGACGGCGAGGTGTCGGTCGTCGGGCAGCCGTACGGGCGGCGCTCGCGCGGACAGTTCAGTCGCGAGTTCGTCGACAGTGACGCGGCGGTCCCGGTCGGCGAGGAGCGACGCGAGATCCTGTCGATACGGCCGCGCGAGGAGGACGCTCACCACCTCCCAGAAGGGGTTGTCGGGATTCCGTAGCTCGGGCGGTGACAGTATCTCCGTGCCGAGAGAGGGAGATTCGTCGGCGACGAGACCGTCCGCGCGCCGTTCGATCCAGCCGACCGAGCGCAACTTCGGGAGACATCGATGCCGCAGATCCAGCCGAACCGATCGGCAGTCCGCCTCGGCGACGGCCGACGGGGCAACCCCCTCCGCGCGAGCAACGAGCTGGACACCGAGTTCGTGGACCGTCGTCGGTCCGGATCGATCGAGGAGGATCGACAGAACCCGTCGCTGACGGCAGTCGCCGAGTATCGACGACCGTTCGAGGTCGTCCCCTCCCCCCGGCTGCCGTCGCGGTTCGACGTCCATGGGTGGACACGTCTCTACAAGCCTATAGTTTCGCTACCCAAAATATGTGGGTCGCTCAGATTTCGGCGAACACCACGTCGAGGAGTTTCCGCTCGGCCTTCCGAACGTGCTGGTGAAACGTGGAGGCGCCGATACCGAGCGACTCGGCGACCTCCTCGCCGGAGCGGTGCCGGGGACACTGGAAGAAGCCGCCGAAGTAGCCCGCTTCGAGCGCGACGCGCTGGCGCTCGGTGAGGTTCTCCGCGAGGACCGTCGGGAGATGTTGCGACGACGGGGCGTCTCGCGTCACCTGCCGCTGGCTGACGATCCGGACGTCCAGATACGTCTCCTGAATCCGGTCGATGACCCGCCGAACGTTCGTCCCGGGCGGGAACTGGATGGTCGCGCCGTACGCGCCGTTCACGAGTCGCCCCGTCTTGAAGTTCCCGCCGTAGTTCGCGACGATGGACATCAGTGGCGGGTCCGAGAGATGTCCCTCGAAGCGCACCTCGTCGCCCGTCTCGTCAAAGATGCGCACGTCCGTCCAGTCCGGACGCTGCTCGTCGAGCGCGTGGATCACCGACATGGCGTCGTCGGTGGCGGTCCCGTACAGCAAGTACTCGTCGTCGCCGACCGGCGTCACCCGGTCGATGGTAACGGTTCCGTCCGTCGACAGAAACGTCGGGAGACGGATCTTGAGTTCGACCACCTCGTCGCTCATGAGCGCGCGTTTGCGGTCGACCGCGGCGATGGCGTGTCCGACCACGTCACTTAACTGCCCGATCACGTCCCGCTCGTCCGCGGCGAAGGCGTCGGCACGCTCCGAACAGACGCCGAGCACACCGTAGAGCATGCCCTGATGGACGATCGGAATCACGGCGGAGGACCGGTAGCCGAACTCGCGCGCGTACTCGCGCAACGGGTCGGCGGCGTCGAGGATGTGCCGGGCGATCTGTATCTCCTGGGTTCGGATGGCGGTCTCGATGGGTCCGTCGCCGGGCGGCCCGTCCGGATCGGACGGGAACGAGAGCCGGTCGAGATAGCCGTCGACGCCGGCCTCCACCCGCGGTTCTAGCTGGACGCCCGACTCGGCCGCACCCATCCAGGCGAACCGGTAGGAGTCGGACGCCGCCAACTGGTCACACACGACCTGTTCGATCTCCGCGCGGGTGGACTGCTCGATGACCGCCTCGGTGATGCCGCGAACGACGTCGTTGAGTTCGTTGATCGCGGCGAGTTGCTCGCGCTGGCGCTCCAGTTCGCGTTCGTACTGCCGGCGCTCGGAGATGTCGGTCGCCATCAGGATCGCCCCGTCGAACTCGTCGTCCCGGTACAGTGGCACCGCCCGGCCCGTGAAGTACGCCTCCTTCCCGTAGATCGACTCGAACGGGAACTCGAACTCGATCGTCTCTCCCTCCTGTAATCGTCGGAAGAGGTCGGCCTGTCCCGTCTCGACGATCGGTGGCAGTTTGCTGATGTCGGTCCCGATGGCGTCCGACGACTCCTTCCCCTCCGGGAGGCCGATGATCTCCTCGGCCCGCGGGTTCTCGTAGGTGATCCGCAGTTCCGCGTCCAGCCGAAACATCCCGAACGGCGCGTTTTCGACCAGTTCCTCGTTGAACTGGCGGGCCTCGCGGAGCTGGCGCTCCCCCTCCTTGCGGTCGGTGATGTCGCGGACGACGCAGATGATCCCGCCGTCGTCGGCGACGGTCAACGAGAGGTCCTGCGGAAAGGTCGTCCCGTCGGCCCGCCGACCGAGGGCCTCACCGCGCCACGCTCCCTCGTCGTAGAGCGACGGGATGATCTCGTCCCCGAACCGGTCGAGTTCGGCCTCGTCGTAGCACATGTGCCAGTGTTCGCCGAGGAGGGCCTCGGCGTCGTCGTATCCGTACAGATCGGCGTGTGTCTCGTTGACGTAGAGATACTCGCCGTTCGCGTCGGTGATGGCGATGCCGTCGATGACGGACTCCATCACCCGTGATCGCTGCTCCAGTTCCCGTTCGTGTTCGGCGTCGGCATGTGCATCGTCCGCGCCGCCCCGGTCGCAGTCATTCGATGACGCGGCGGGCGGACGCCACCAGACCCGCGAGTTCGACCCGGTCGTTTTCGTTTCGAGTTCGCCGCGGTCGGCGAGATTGCGGAGCCGTTTGTACACGGTCCGCCGATTCGCGTCCAGCGCGTCCGCCACCTCGGGCGTCGTGAGCGGTTCGTAACGGTCCCGATCGAAGACCGCCAGCGTGTCGGCGTAGATGTCCGGCAGTTGACTGGAGGTCACACTCCGTCTATCCGCACCGACCCGTATAGTTCCATCGACGGAACGAGACTGGTCATCGTCTTCCCACTGGGGAGGAATCGCCGCCCGATTATATGTTACTGTAGAGACAATTTTGGCGTCATGTATCGAGTACTCGTCCCCGTCGACACGAACACGAACCGCGCGCGGCATCAGGCGCAGTACGTCGCTCGACTCCCGGACGCCGGGTCGACCGTCTCGGCGACGGTGCTCTACGTCGCCACCCCGGACACGTTCGCCACGGCCGACGAGGTATCGTTCTCGGCGGTCGATGCCGCGGTCGCCGCGGCCGACGACCTCGAAGCCGCCGGTGTCACCGTCGACCGTCGCGTCGACGACGGGCGCGCCTCGCGGGCCATCGTCGACACCATCGAGGAAGTGGACGCCGACGAGGTGGTGATGGGTGGACGGAAACGATCGGGCGTGACGACGGTACTCCTCGGAAGCACTGTCCAGGACGTGCTGTGCTCGACGGAGCGACCGGTCACGGTCACGGGCGAGGACGTCAGCCTCGGCGAGGGGCCGCGGCGGGTGCTCGTCCCCGTCGACGAGAGCGAGACGCGGGCGCGTCGACAGGCGGCGTACGTCACCGGCCTGCCGGGCGATCCGTCGAACGTCGAGGCGACGGTGTTCTACGTCTTCCGCCACCAGGACTACGCGGGCGCGCCACCCCACGAGTTCGACGAGGTGGACAGCGCCGTCGCCGCGGCCGACGACCTCGAAGCCGCCGGTGTCTCCGTCGAGCGCGTCGCCGAGGGTGGCGAAGTCGCCCGGCGCATCCTCGGCGCTGCCGAGGACCGCGGCGTCGACGGCATCGTCATGGGGGGACGGAAGCGGTCCGGCGTCCAGAAGGTCCTCCTCGGGAGCACCGTGCGGGACGTACTGCTCTCGGCCGAACGACCGACCACGCTCACCGGCTAGCGGTCCAGCGCCGCTGCGTGGCGGTCGAGCACTGCCCCGAGCGTGAGGTTCTTCTCCGCGAGTTCGTATCGGACCCGGACGACGGGCACGGCCACGTCGATCAGGCGGGCGAGGTCGTGTGGCGTCCCCGACACCACGACGTCGGGGTCGGCGTTCCGGATCGTCGCCTCGAGATCCCGGACCTGTCGATCGCTGTAGCCCATCGCCGGAAGGACGGTGTCGAGGTGGTCGTAGACCTCGAAGACGCGTCGGAGGGAGCCGACGGCAGCCGGTTCGGGGTCGACGATCTCGCCCGCACCGTACTTCCGGGCCGCGAGGAGACCGGCCCCGTGGGGCGCGTCGCCGTGTGTGAGCGTCGGGCCGTCCTCGACGACGAGGACGCGCTTGCCGGCGATGGCCTCGGCGTCGGCCGTGATCGTCGAATCCGCGTGGATGATCTCCGCGTCGGGATTCACCCGACGGGCGTTCGCCTCCACCTCGCGAATCCCCGCCGCGTCGGCCGTGTTCTCCTTGTTGATGAGGACGTAGTCCGCGATCCGGAGGTTGGTCTCGCCGGGGTGGTAGCGGAGTTCGTCGCCGGCGCGGTGGGGATCGGTGACCACGACGTGGAGGTCCGGTGTCAAGAAAGGGAGTTCGTTGTTGCCGCCATCCCAGACGATCACGTCGGCCTCCGCCTGCGCGCGGTCGAGAATGGCCGCGTAGTCGACGCCCGCGTAGACGACGTGCCCGCGTTCGACGTGACTCTCGTACTCCTCGCGTTCCTCGATGGTCACCTCGTGAGCGTCGAGGTCGTCGAGGCTGGCGAACCGCTGCACCTTCTGGGTGGCGAGATCGCCGTAGGGCATCGGCTCCCTGACGATCACGACGTCCCGCTCTCGCTCGGCGAGCAGATCGGCGAACTTCCGGGCGGTCTGTGACTTGCCACAGCCCGTTCGGACGGCGTCGACGGCGACGACCGGCACGTCGGCGTCGAGCATCATCCGGTCCGGACCGACGAGACGGAAGTCCGCACCGGCGGCGAGGGCGCGCGAGGCCTGGTGCATGACGTGTTCGTGCGACACGTCGGAGTACGAGAAGACGACCGTGTCGACGTTCTCGTCCGCGACGACCGTTTCGAGTTCCGATTCGGGCCGGATCGGAATCCCGTCGGGGTAGCCCTCGCCGGCCAGTTCGGCGGGATACCGTCGCTCCGGCGGGTCACCGAGTTCACCGAGGTTCTGGGATTCGGTGCGGGTGAAGGCGACCACCTCGCAGGCGTCGTCGCCGCGGAAGACGGTGTTGAAGTCGTGGAAGTCGCGCCCCGCCGCACCCATGATGACGATGCGTGTCGTGGGCATGGGACGGAAATACGGGCCGAGGGGGGATAGTTCCCCGCGTATAACTGCGCGCGGCACGTCCGGCGGGGTATGGACGACACACGGGGCGGCGGAAATCCGATCGTGGTGGCGCTCGGTGGAAACACGCTGCTCGGCCAGCACGGACCGTGGACGGTCGAGGAACAACGCGCGGTCGTCGACCGGACGGTTCGCCGTCTCACGGCGGCCCTCGATACCGGGAGAGAGCTGATCCTCACCCACGGAAACGGACCACAGGTCGGCAACCTGCTGATTCAACAGGAGCGCGCGGCGGAGACGCCCCAGCTTCCGCTGGACGTGCTGGTGGCCGAGACGCAGGCACAGATCGGCTACATGCTCCAGCAGGCGCTCGACAACGAACGATCGGGGGCGGGCGAGGCCATGACGCTGGTGACACAGGTCGTCGTCGACGCCGACGACCCGGCGTTCGATCGGCCGACGAAACCGGTCGGTCCCTTCTACACCGAATCCGAGGCGGCCGCGAAACCGTTCGAGACGCGCGCCGTCTCGGACGGGGACCGCCACCGGCGGGTCGTCCCCTCGCCCGACCCCGTCGAGGTGGTCGAGGCGGACGAGATCGCGGCGCTCGTCGCCGGCGGGAACACCGTGATCTGTGCCGGCGGTGGCGGCGTGCCCGTCGTTCGCGACGACGGTCTCCGCGGCGTCGAGGCCGTCGTGGACAAGGATCGAACGTCGCAGTTGCTCGCGACGGCGCTCGGCGCCGACACGCTGGTCGTCCTGACCGACGTGGAACACGCATCCGTGAACTACGGGACGGCGACCCAGCGACCGCTCGGTCGGATCGCCGCCGCCGACCTCCGGGAGCATCTCGACGACGGGGAGTTCGAGGAGGGAAGTATGCGGCCCAAGGTCGAGGCCTGTCTCCGGTTCGTCGAAGCAGGTGGCGAGCGAGCGATCGTCACGACCCCCGATCGACTCGGGGACGCACTCGCCGGTGAGACGGGGACACGCGTGGTGGCGTGATCACCCCGTCAGCGCCGACTCGCCGCGTCCGGTCCCGCACGATACCGCGCGGGGACGTACGCCAACACCCCGGGGGCGAGGGGTTCGAGCACGCGACCGACGAGCAGGACGGCGAGTGCTGGCAGGACACGTCGGACGACGGTGTAGGCCGCGGCGACGACCAGCATGCCGACCACGAGCCAGCGGACGGTGGCGTCGAGCGTCACGAGGAGAGGGGCCGCGAGCGTGGCCGACAGGAGGAAGTCGCCGGGTGAGCCGTCGTAGCGCACCCACCGACGCGGTTCGATCCAGCGGCGGTTGTAGTGGTCGTAGACGGCGCGGTCGGAGGTTGCCTCCCACGGGCGGAGTTCGAGCCCGCCCCCGAGGGCGTCCGCGAGACTGTGGACGGCCGCGCCGACGAGGACGAACGCGGCGGCGACCGTCGGGACGGACGGAAGCGCCACGACGAGACCGAGCGCCACGACGGCCAGCGCGGGGTAGTACACCGGATAGTGGAGCGTCTTCCGGTGGCCGGCGTAGAGGTCGAGGTCGGGCACCACACCGCCGACGAACCCCGCCACGAGCGCGACACCGGCGAACTCCGGCCTGGCGTACGCCACCGGCAGGGCGAGGAGCATCCCCGCGATGGCGTGGGTCGGAAGCATCATCCTGTCGAATCAAAGGGGACAGGATTGGTTCAATGTGTCGGTTGTTCGAGTCAGTAGTGTTCAGATAAGCAAGCAAAACTGGGACCACCTCGAAAGCCCCCGCCTCGCTGGAGTCGGGGGCCTCGCTGCGG